>Ga0209500_10000330_pt1 | contig 41741 bp, 60 predicted proteins | sample S_140212_EF_Meta_FD_187323 | JGI IMG/M metagenome (GOLD analysis project Ga0209500, IMG submission 187323) | Freshwater microbial communities from Lake Simoncouche, Canada to study carbon cycling - S_140212_EF_MetaG (SPAdes) (version 2) | ecosystem: Environmental > Aquatic > Freshwater > Lake ... | reverse complement strand
CACATAAATACTTAATATCAGAAGTAAGAAGTCCTTACTTAATCTTAGCACAGCAAGAATGGCAAACTATGTGTCTATTACCAGTAGAGGAATTTGTAAGGGACTTGGGTGGGGTAGAGATACCAATCCGTTCAGACAAGGTGTGGGGTAGATAGATGGCTGCTAAGTTTTTATCAAAATCAAATAATAAAACTTTTCAAATAAATGTAGATCCTGACGGTAATTTTGTTATTTTAAATTCTACAGGAACACAAGAATTACTTACAGGAAATTCAAATAAACCAGCATCCAAAGTAGTAACTGTAGATGGAGCTGGACCTTTTTTAGAAGGATTAAACCGTAGAAATTTAATAACTGATTCATTAGAAGTAGCAAAAACTCTTTCACCTAATGTATCTCAAACTACTCCCCCACCACCAAGAAGAACACAAGAAAATCCAACTGGTGCAGATCCTGGAAATAATCCTGGAAATAATCCAGCAAACGATCCAAATCCAGATTTAAGTTCATTTAATAATGCACTTAAAGATTTGCAAACAGATCAAACTTCCAATTCTTATAAGAACTGGTATTATCCAGAAAATATTGCAAATCGCAACCAAGATCGTGTGTTTATACAAATGTTAAAGTATGTAACACCAGACATTAATACATCTGGAAGTGCTTTTGCTGGAGCACTATCAAATAGAGAAAATGACTTTGCTACTAAATCCCAAATACTTGGTTCTGTGACTTTACCTATGACTAATAATCTAACAGAATCAGTTGAAGTTGATTGGGGTTCTGATAAGTTATCTTCTATTGCTGCTGGATTGATGGCCGGTGGAACACAGGTAGTAAAAGATGCTGCAGGAGCTAACTTAATTAGAGCACTTAATACTTTTGGAGGAACTATTGGAAATGGTTTGGCAAATCAAGGAATTGCTGGAAGAGCAAACCAATATCTTGCAGCAAAAGCTGCTGCAAATTTAATTAGTGGGATAGGATTTCAAATAAATCCAGAGTCATACCTTACAAGAAGAACTGGAACTATTCCAAATCCAAACTTAGAATTACTTTTTAATGGTCCAAAACTAAAAGCATTTGGTCTTGCATTTAGATTAACACCAAGAAGTGAAAAAGAAGCAATTCAGATTAGAAATATCATTAAGTTTTTTAAAAAAGGAATGGCTCCAATAAGAGGAAACAATAAACAAACTAGTTTCTTTTTAGGAACCCCCAATGTTTTTACAGTTAAATTTTTACCTTCGGAAAAGGGTTCTGAATTATTGAGTTTACCTCAATTTAAAACTTGTGCATTAATTACTTGTGGGGTTAATTATACTCCTGATGGTCTTTATGCTGCATATAAAGATTCTAAAGTAACATCACAACCAATTTCAGTTACTCTTCAATTAGGATTTAGTGAATTGACTCCTGTATATAACAGTGATTATGAGTTTCCTGAAAAAGAACTTGGTAGTGTTGGACCTGATAGAAATTTGTTTGGAGGATTATCAGTTATTCCACAAGAAGGAGATCCTAACTTTATTGGACCAGTAAGAGGAAGAAATTAATGACGTATTTCAGAGAAGTATCGGACTTACTTTACCAGTCCCAACAACCAAATAGAAACTCTTCTTATGATTATGTAAGAGTCAAGAATCTATTTCGTAGAGCAAAGATTCGTGATGACTTTTTTAAAAATGCAGTTACCTTTACCAAGTATAAAATTATAGGTGAAGAAAGACCAGAACAAATAGCAGAAAAACTTTATGGTAGTTCTACCTATGATTGGGTAGTTCTTATCTCAAATAATATTATTAATTTAAGAACGGAATGGCCTTTATCTGATTCGGAATTTTCAGATTACTTAGAAAGAAAATATACTCAGGCAGAACTTGTAGCACCTCATCATTATGAAACAACAGCAGTCATAGATTCAAAAGGAAAACTTGTAGTTCCTGCTGGCAAGATTGTAGATTCAAACTTTTCCATAACCTATTATGATCAAGTATCAGTAACCAAGAATCCAGTTAAGATGGTAAGTGTTTATGAATATGAAATCCAACAGAATGATAACAAAAGAAATATCTATGTGCTAAGAAACAGATACTTACAAACTGCTATTGATGATATGAAGAGAATTATGTCTTATGGATTTTCTTCCCAATATGTAAATGATTCTACTAAAAAGGGAGAGAACTTAAGAGTCCTCTCCCCCAGATAATCACTCCTCAGCCAATCGCTGGAAGTAACTCAGTGTATCATCCTCATCTTCATCAGAAGATTTAGAGATAGTGAATGATGGTTCCTTCTTAGGAGGAGCAGAAAACTCTTCCTCATTCTCAAAAGATTCATCAACCTTAGGTTGTGTTTTGGGTTTGCCCAGAACTGATTTCAAACGAGTATCAAGTTGCTCATAGGTTTTCATAGATTCTGGATTGGTAAAATCTGTAAGAGAGTATGCCTTCTTCCAGATTCCTTCAAGCACATCATCATCAAAATCTCCAAGAGTACCAGGAGATTCAAAATCTGATTTATCATAGTTCCAGTAACCATCTTTCTTAGTAATTTTTACTTTGAAGTTAGCACCAGCCCAAAAATCAAAAGGATTGATTGGAGTTTCATCCTCAAACTCTGGTTGCATAGCAGCCATAATCTTATCAAAGATTTTTTTCCCATACTTATAAAGGAACACACGACCTTCATTTTCAGGGTGTGAATTATCACTCACAACATAAATGTTTGAGTAGTAAGACAGTTTGCGCTTACGCTCACGAACAATCTCTTGATTTGCTTTACTACCTGTGTTCCACAACTCACGGTTTGCTTCACACACAGGACAGTTTTGATTAACTGTAGTCAGGCAGTTATCAATAAACCACCCACCAGTACCTTGGAATGCATGAGTATACACCTTTGCCCAAGGAAGGTCTTCACCTTCTGGTGCAGTAAGAAAGCGAATAACAGCAAAACCATTACCTGCTTTATCTACCTCAGGCTTCCACAGACGATCATCTGAAGAACCACTGGATGTATTCATCTTCTCAACTTCTTGAACTAGTTTAGAAGTAAGAGAACCAAGACTGGATTTCTTTTTAAGGTCGGAAAACGACATTAGATTACCTCGGATTAATAGGATTGGTAGGATTAATTATCCACAGACATCATAGCAAAGCAGAGGCTACTTGTCAACCTCTGCTTCTCTTTTAATTCTTTGGATAACCTTGTTCATATTTTCAAAAATAATAGACATATCACCAGAATTTCCATACCCAAGAAGCTTTGAAGATTCTAAAATACGGTTTTTCATTTCAATTGCTTCTGGGTCATCAGATAAACTTACCCTTGTATACAATATTTTTTGTTTTTCTAAAAGTTCAGATAGAAGATTGACATGTTCTAACTTTTCTACCTTAGACATTATAGGCAATCTTAATACGCTTCTTGTCAATTGCCTTTGAAGAGTTTCTATACTCTTCAATTCCTTCTTTACTATCTCTGAATCAAAGAAAGACATATACCCTCTACACTATATTTCTTAAAACTTTTTTGTAATCTTCTACATTAATATTTAGGAATGGAGAATATTTTTGTATCTTTAGTGACATTAATTCCCATACAGGGTCTAAAAGTTTTTTGTCAAAGATGTTCCTGAACAGGAAAATTTTATCCCAAATGACTAGTGTTTCTATACTAATTTTCCCGCTCAGGAACATTTTAAGAACAGGAGGATGTTGCTTTGAACAATCAAATAACTGTTCTAGGTTGTTTGAAGACAACATTTGTTCTGATTCTTGGGTAAACAAGTACTTCAAACTTTGTTGTTTCTTCTGCCATTCTTTGTAGCAGGTATCTCCTTCTCTTATGACATTACCAATCCATACACTTGATGAATCATCTGCTTCTACCAAGTTGGCAACAAAGAACTCTTTAATTTCATTATCATCTTTTTGCCTACTGATTCTTTCAAACCAATACTTATCTTTACGTTTTTCAAATGATGCTACTGATGCCCTTGACTTACCTGCATATTTAAAATAATCATAATTTGATTTACTAAAATGATTCTTCAATGCAAGGTAAGTTTTATAGGCATCAAATGGTGTCATATCAAAAGTTTAGCTCTGGATGTTCTTTTTAAAAAATTTAAATTAATAGCATCACACTTAAGTTTTTCCTTTAGTGGTTTGCTAATCAGTTTGCTAACTGAATCTACTTCATATCCATTCTCTTCACAGTAATGCACTATAGCATCAATGTAGTTCATATCCTCATTATTCTTTACTAAATCTTCAATTAGTTGAGAAAATTTTGCTTGGCATAAAAACTTTGATTCTAATGCATTCTTTAATTTAGTTTCCATATTCTTTTAATTTATGTTGGATGAAATCTTTAATGTATCCATTAAGTAACCTAATATACTTCATTTTATCATACTCTTCATAGACAACGCAATCCCCATCTTCACAAGCCATAAGAATGACAAGTTTTTTAACAGGAATTCCAGTTAACTCATAGAACATACAAGCATATGCTACTGCCTGAACAAAGTAATGTTCAATCCATTCTCTGGGTTTTGCTTTCTTTGATGTCTTAAAGTCAATAATAGAAAGTTCTCCATTATATTCTGCAATACAATCCACAGTACCTGCAATACCAAGAACTTTACTATAGAGAGCACCTTCTAATGAATAGATATTATTTATCTTATTTAATTCTGGTTTAGCAATCTTAAATAAGGTTTCTGAAAGGGGTTGGACCTTAGGAAGTTCTGGAACATTAAGAAGATAGTTTTCAGTTAAGGTATGCATATCAGTCCCACGACTGGTTGCTTGTTTATTAACTTTGTTTGCTTCTGCTTCTCCTACTTTTTTTCGCCACTTCTCAAAGATGTGTCTGTTATGAAAACTTGTAACTGATGTAATAGAAACCAACCTGGAAAGGTTACCCTCCCCAGGCACTTTGTAATACCTTACACCATCAATCTGTTCCCTTTCAAGTTTGGGAAGAGAAATATCAATATGATTGAACATTAAAAACCAGCTGCTATTTTATTAACAATATAAGATTTGACTAATCCAGACCTAACAATATCTTCAATACCAAATTCAATAGATTCAAATTCAGGCATTCTTTGAATGATTTTCATAAAGTTTAGAATACCATCTCTTTCATTATTTTTGGTAAGATCGGATTGAGTAGCATCTCCACAGAACATAATCTTAGAGTTTTCCCCAACCCTTGTAATTATACTATCAAGTTCATGAAAATTCAAGTTTTGGCATTCATCAACAATGATAATAGAATTATCTAATGTAGTGCCTCTGAGGAAAGATGTACTCCAGAACTTGATACTTTCTTGTGCCTTAAGGTTTCCATAAAGCATTTCAAAGTCAGCATCAGAGTTAAGTTCAAACATATACCTTACCATATTCTTATAAGGAATCTGATAAAGACTTGACTTATCTTCATGGTCTCCAGGAAGGAACCCAATTTCCCTTGTTGCTACAAGTGACCTAACAATAACTACTTTATCATAAGGAGTCAATTCATCCAAAACATCTTTGAGTGCTAAGTATAAAGCACAGAATGTCTTACCAGTACCAGCACATCCATAAACAAATAGATGTTTATCTAAATCATAAGAATCAAATAAAATTGTTTGATTCTTAGTTAATGGTTGAATATCAACTAAACCATCAGCATTAATTGGTTTTCTTTTTTTCCTATTTTTATTGTTAGTAGTGCCAATATCAATGGGATTATCTTCTGTGTTCCTTCTTCTGTTTCTTGGCATGGTTTTAGGTTAGATTTTTTTTACACGTGATCCTGGTGCTTTTGATGCCTTTCCAAGAACGTCATTCCATCCTGGATTTCTAGCAATTAGTTTATCTTTCCACTCACCAACTTCTCCTGGACTTGCTGATCCTTGAGACCAATCTCTTTTCCATTCTGGATTGTTAGTATACCATTCAGTAATATCATGAACACTCATTTCAATTACTTTAGTCTCTCCTGTTTCTTTGTGTATAATCGGATAAATTGCCATAAGATATATCAAATATAAAAATATTTATTCAATAGTAATAGAAGGAGCATCTTGACACTCTGGACAATCTTCACGAGTCCATTCAAGAGCAGCAGATACAGAGGGAAACTGACAAGTAAAGATGCAACGAACTGCTTCTGCAATATCCATATGTTCTTTTTGTGTTCCATGTGCTGAACGAAGATTAATATAATGTATCCAAGAACGCACAGATCCTGTCATATACAATCTTGTAGGTGTTGCTAAGGGCAGTACAAACCTAGCACACTCCTTTGCCACTTCTGCATCTAGGAGTTCATTGTAGAGGTCCTGAGCAGCAGTAAAGTGGTCTAGTATCTTGGAGTAGAGTTCAATCTTAAGGTCTGCTGGAAGGTCATCCGTGGAGTTCTGACGGTTCTTTTTGTCCTGCCTACGAAGTTCTGGAAGAGGAATGGAAGAAGTCAGAAGATTTGTATCTGCATACCTCTGAGAAAATTCTTGGAATGTAAAGCTCCTGTGCCTCAAAATCTGTGCTGCAATACCACGTGTAGTATTAATCTCAACAGTCATTGATGCCTGTTCAAAGATGCTCCAATGTTGATGTTTAATACAATACTTAAGTAATCCAGAGAAGTTATCATTCTCTTGATTACTTGGATTGCTTACACGAGCACAGTAAGACATGTGCTTTTCTGCATCAGGTGTTACTGAAATAAGTTTAACTTCTGGGTTCATTTTTTCCAAATCCTTTATAGTCTCTGTGTTCAATTTTTTTAATTTCACTTTCAATTACTTGAAGTTGATGTTTCATATAATCCATCTCTGCTAGAGTATACAATTCAGATTGTTTTTCTGTTACTTCTCTAAGAGTCTTTAACATTTTCTTAAGTTTCATCCACCAAATACCTCATCATAATCTCCAATATATGGACCAATAGTAACATCTTCTTTTGCTGTAACTTCATCAGGAAGACTTTCAAGTTCTTGTTTTAAAGAATGAACTAAAAGGTCTATATTTCTAACAATCATTCTAACTTTTTCTCTATCCATTATCTTTCAATATAACTCACAGTATGAGTTTCTGCTTTGAGTTGCTGGATAATTATATCACATCCTATCTTAGGATTGCAATCCCCACAAGTGTAAACATCCACAGCAGCCTTTTCTTCTTCAGGCCACGTGTGGATGCTTATATGACTTTCCGAAAGTAAACAAAGGACAGTAACACCCTGTGGTTCAAACTTTTTATAAATGGTTTGGCAAACTGTGGCACCTGATGCTACTGCTGCATTTTCCAATAAGTCCATAAGAAAATGCTCATTGTTCAAAAGAACTTCTGAGCATTCATAAAGATTTAATAGGTAATGCTTCCCCATCATTTCTTTACCTTCTTAGCAGTATATCCATACATTTTTGGATTAACTTTACCTTCAGTCCAATTCATGGAAAGAAGATTTCTATATTGATCATAATAATGATCAAAGATAGCAACTTTAGTTCCTTGCACAATATCATACATTACTCTATCTTTAGAGTTGTATGATACAATGTAAGAATTTAATGGAAGAGATTTATCCTTTGATGCAGATTTTTCACAATCTTTATGGATAATATTAATTCTTTCTCCCATTAATCAGTCCCAAACTATGTCAGGAAATGCCTCCTGAACTACAACTTTAGTAATTTTAAATCTTTTATGAAGTTGTTTATCCTTAATAAGGCAAAGAATTTCTGCTTCAGAATGATGAAGAGATTCCAACATTTGAATATACATCACTTCTCTTTTTACTTGAGTAATATCACTCACACCTTTTACAAAGTGATTAAACTTTCTCCATTCATGAATCAATCTAGTGTGCTCTGTCCCAGCAGGAGCATCATTAGGGGTATAAGGTACATCCCCTTCAGGAAATACTGATTCTACTTTGGAATTAAAATTCCAAATAAGAACAGACCTTAAAGCAGGACTATCATAATGTCTTAAAATTTCAATCTTTTCGTCTCTAGTTTTGGCATTAGAAACTCTTTGAATAATTTCAGACACCAATTGGTCTGGTGGTAATCTCATAACTCAATCTCCATTAGTTAATCTTCTAAATCTTCTTCCTCTTCCATATGTTCAGTATTTTCAAATCTGAATGCTATAAGTTCATCAGAAACTACATTACCATTTTCATCAAACATTTCTGGATGATATGTGTAGGGTTCTCTTTGAGAAAGATGCTGCTTGAGCGTCCATCCAACCAGACCACCAACAACTAATGATAAGAAAACAAACAACACTGAAAAAACAAGAGCTATTGCAATCATTTTAATTCTCCTAAACTACTTTGGTTTTCCTATATTCAAGGAAAAATTAAAGTAGATGGTTATTTTTCTATTTAAGAAAGAAACCACCCGTTCAAAACATATTGAAAATGTTTTTTTGCTTGGAGTTTTCCCCCTCAAAATTAATTCAACTCCCCTGTTAACAGGGGTCTTGTTATTATTTATAGAAGTAGTCAAAGCAAAGAATTTTCTTGCAAGTATTTTACTGTATCAGAACATCCTCCAAGGTGTTGTTGATTCATAATTACTTGAGGAAATGTTGATCCTTGTCCAAACTCTGCATAGAACTCTTCTCTGGTAAAATCAGTATCAAGTTCATAACAAACAATTGGAGAACCCTTTGAAATACTTAGTGCATTAAGGATTGTTTTAATTTTATCGCAATAGGGGCATCCCCCTTTACTGTAAACTGTAAAATTCATAATTGTCAAATTTTTACTGGATGTGGACGTTTTTCATTTGATTTGATGGCACATAACCAAGCATTAACAACTGCTATATTATCTTCCCACCAATTAGTTTCCATTCTAAATTCTTGAAATCTAATTGAATTGTTCCTAATAAACTGTGCTTTTTCTGCTCTAGTATAATACCAGAAACTATTTTGATTCCAATAACTTACATGAGTTGGGTCTTGCCATGCTCCCCTACCATCAGTAGAAGGAACTTCAATAAATGCCCAACCCCCATCACAAAGAACTCTATGGATTTCACTCATAGATTTGATTGGATCCTTTAAATGTTCAAGAACATGGCTGGCATTAATAACACCAACACTATTGTCAGGTAATGGAATACCTTCATTCAAATCACAGGTGATGTCTCCACCCTCTTGATCAATTGTAACATATCCTGGTCTTGGAAACAACCCACCACCAATATCAACTTTCATCAAACCTTTAAGATCTGCATCTCTTTCAGCAAGTGCTTGTCCATATTGATGGAACAATTCAAATGTTTTAATCTGAATGTCATCAATTCTTTGAGTCTGAGTATTATCATTACCAGGAAGCCACCTATAATAATAAAGAACTTTTTGAATAAAACTGAACTTAGTATGTAGATATGTTCTAATTACCAACTCATGGTCATCACAAATATTTAATTCTGGATTATGTCCACCAAGTTCTTCATAGACACTTCTTCTCCATGCTCTTACATGGTCTGGGGCATACCAAATGATACCAATACTATGGCTTGTAGGAGGGAAAGCATCAATCTTGATAAATTCTTCATCTCTAAAATTCATCCATTTATAAGTCCACCCATTTTCAGAATTCCAAGGAATTTTATATTCATCACCTCTCATATCATAAAGAAGATCTTCACTATAAGCAAACCCTACTTCTTCATCTTGAAATGCAGTATTTAATTCCTCCAAACAATCTTCAGAAAGTAAATCATCATGATCTGCCTCTACAAGAATATCTCCTTGTCCTAAAGAAAATGCTTTATTTTTAATAAATCCAACATTAGGATTTGTAATACCAGTATAAAATTTTACTTGAGGATGGTCTTTTAATTCTTGAGGAAGATGTCCTGGTTTACAATCTCCATTCAAATAGATAATCCATTCCCAATTATTATAAGTTTGACTTTTAATTGTATCAAACAATTCCATAAGAAAAGGTATATTATCTTTCTTATGCTCTGGAGTAATAATACTAAATTTGTAATTAATCATATCAATCAAAAAAGAACATGTGAAATAATCTAGAATCTTCTACCGTTTGTCCAAAATATTCTGATGCTGCATGAATACATTTACCATTAAAAATAACCAATCTATTAAAAACATTACCAATTACATCTACTAATTCAAATTTAGTTTTATCATAGTATCCTCCATCAAATGCTGTTTCATATCCAGGATCAGATGTATGTCTAACTTTTGTTTCTTTATGGGCATACATTGAAGTCCCACATTGAAATGGAGCATCTGGTGTTAAGTATACCATACCAGCCCATTCTTGAAGGTCAGTATGATAAACAAGAGCATCTTCTGGATTACAAGATTGAAAAACTCCACACATATCATACTGTTCCCAAATATTAATTGGTTGTCCTATGATATTTTCAAATGATTTTTTAGTTCCAGGAACATAAAATTGTTCATGAGTTCTTCTGCCCTTATAATATCTAAGGTCATCATGGAATTCTTGTTGTATAGCAAACTCTCTAACTGCATGTGGATCAGAATAAAAATTATCTACTACAAAAATTCTTTTATTGTATTGTAAATTAATAGTACTTTGTGTTAAAAAATTCATTCAAATAAACTCATTATACTATGTTAATTTTTCTAATGCAAGCTGATGTAAGTATTGAACATATTGTCCAGTATCATAATAGGCACCAGTATGAATAAGGAATTGTAAAGATGGATAAGGATTTTTTCTACTTGGTTGATTTAACATACTAGTATAAATGAACATAGTTTCATAATCTTCAAGATTATAATAGCATTCAGATAACCCACATAAGTGTTCATTTCTATCTGAACATAATGATTTGCATTTTGAATATGCTTCAATTGCTTTATCATATTCTTGACAAAACTTATAAGCATTACCAACAAGGTATTGAGCATAGTATGTCATTTCATTTGCAGAATTCATACAATCTACATACTGCTGACAGTAAAAAATACATCTACGAGCATATTCTTTTTGATGTTCATATCCCAAAGGAAAAACATCTTCACCATAACAATCACTATAACTTTTTCCAATATAGAAAAAATGATATAAATCAGTTAAAAGAGTACCACCAGTAACATGTTGATTTTCCAATTCCATTGCATCAGTTAAAAACTTTGTAGGATTAACCCATGTCTTTCCATCATTAATAATATAATGTTTAAATTTAGGAGACAAAGTAACCCTTTGAAATTCTTCTTCTGTTGGACCACATCCAGGAAGAATGATACATTCATGCCTTTTATCATGCTTAAATCTCCAAGGATAATTTGCATTCCAAATTCTATTTCTTCCCCAAATAGCACCATCAGTTTTTGCAGTTACATCCCAACTTTGGATTGATGTATTATCAAGTACACTCCAATCAAAATCATCATCCACTTGAATTTGTTCATCAGCATCAACTCTAAGAAGCCAATCACATCCATGATCATGCTTAAAACATTCTTGAACTAAATCATCACTATTCCAACCTGGATAATGCCATTCAGTAGTATAACAATACCCAGGAATATTTTTTTCATTAAAGAAATTTTCAATAATCTCTTGAGTATTATCAGTTCCATTACACTGAATAATCCAATAATCAATATATTGATAACAAGAATTTAACATTCTTTCTATCACATGGGATTCATTACCCACCATTACATTTAAACAAATTTTACAGTTTTTCATAAAATTTCAAGGTCCATAGTTGGGGTAAGAATAGAATCAGCAAAACCCATTCTTTTTAATTTGTTTGCAGTCCTTGCTATTGTTTGATCAATAGTCAAATACTTATATGTTGCTGTTCTACCAGCAAAAATAGTATTTTTTTCTGCTTCCATTAAAGGTTTATATTGTTCAAATTGTTGCAAATGTTTACCAAAAATCATAGGATAATATGGATTATTAATTCCTTCAACATATTCAACTGGATATTCTCTAGTTACTATTGTTGTTTCTACTTCTTGATTATACCAATAAGAATGATCAATTGCCCTATTCCATTTGTTCTTAGAATTGCATTCATTTAATTGAATATAAGGTGTTTTGGGACAATACACATGTTCAAAGTGAAGAGATCTATATGATAGATTTCCATATTGATAATCAAAGTATCTATCAACCTTTCCAGTATACACAAACAGATCACATTTATCTTTAAGATTTCTCCATTCATCCTCAGGAACATTAGTATGAACAGGAATATCATCAAAGATATTCTTAAACATATCTACAAAACCATTTTTAGGAAGACCTTGAAATTTTTGTTGAGTAAAAGATCCTTCAGTTCCATTTCTCCTAACAGGAACTCTATTTAAAATACTCATAGGAAGTTCTTCCATTTTAACTCCCCACATTTTTTCAGAGTAATCTCTAAAAACTAATTCTTTAATTTCATTATCAGATAATCTTCTTCCAATAATTTTATCAGAATTATCATTATAAGGAATTGGAATTCTACCAAGATTTGTATTAGCCCATACTTGAACTGAAAAATCATTAAAGGTAGCAAATTGATTTAACCATTTCCACACTCTTTCACTGTCAGTATGAATAGCATGAGGTCCATGAGCATGAACTACACATCCTGTTTTTTCATCAATATAATCAAAACAATTACCAGAAATATATTCTCTAGTTTCAAATACCTCTACATTAAATCCATTATCTTTTAAAATTCTTGCTGAAGTTGCTCCAGCAGTTCCTGCTCCAATTACATATGCTGTTTTCATTATCAATACCTAGTATTAAAAAAGAACGTTTGAAATAATCTACCTGTTTGCATATCATTTCCAAAATAATCTATAGAAGCATGAAACAATTTACCAGGATATAAAATTAATCTATTGTAGATATTTCCTATTTTATCAACTACATCCCATTTAGTATAATCATGCCCATGTTCACCATGATCTATATTGTCTATGGATTGCCTGTCCCCACTTTCTTTGTGCCTATAAAGAGCAGTACCTCCACTTAAAGGAGCATCAGGAGTTAGATAACATACCCCTGCCCACATATTATTATAATCAGAATGAATCCAAGTACGATCCATAGCAGTACAAATTTGAAATGAACCAGTATATCCATCTCCATTTTCATCAAGTAACCAATCAGTTACTCCACCAGCAGCATGAGATACTAAAGAATTAATTACTTCTTTGTGACTATCATTAAGAAAAGATTTAGTTCTCATTCCTGGATAATTTCCACGTACAGAAAACTCTTGTGATAAAGCAAAATTTCTTACATCATCTGGGTTATAATAAAAATCATCAGCAACAATTAAATTAACTTTCATTCCAATAATTACCAGTTCTAGAACAATATTTTATATTAGGATCAATAGATTTAAATCCTTCCCATCCAGGCTCATTTTCTGCAACTCTTTTACCATGAAAATAGTCACCAATATGATTTACCATCATACCACCATCAGAAGTTTTTAACAATCCTGCCCCAATATTATATTTGTTTTGTAAGTAATGCGCTATAACTGATTCAGAAGGATTGAATCCACTTTCTTCTAAAATTGGTTCCTTAGCAATCCATGCTGGATACAAGGACATCAGCATCCAAAAATATGGTGTTGCTTTTTCATATCTATAATTTTTAAATATTACATCATCTTCTCTTGGACCAACTTCTTCTGTCTCATGACCATACCAATTGTTTCTTTTTAATTGAATTTGAGAAAGAGTATTGTCTTGTTGAAGAAGTTCAATCATATCCATAACTTTTAATGGATACATTAACTCAACATCATCCTCATGATGAAGAATATAATCATAGTCCCTTTCTTTAATTATATCAAAAAGTTCTTGCCAAGTTTTTGTAATACCTTTATTTTCTTCATGAAATATAATTTCATTATATCCATTAGCAATCACAAACTCTGCTAATGAATCATTATCCCTGCCAATTGGATAATCATCTATAAAAAGATGGTGAACATCTAACCCAGTATAATCAAACTTTTTTTGTGCTTCAAATGTTTTTTTCAAAAACTCTACTCTATTGGTAGAAAAAACTACATGAAGTAATTTCATTTTTTAGATTTTGATTCTGTTGTCTTATTATAGTCCTTTTTTATAGGTCTGTAAAGTTGAGTCCAAGTATCTTGGATAATTTCTAAAAGTTTATATGGAGTTTCTGAAGATATCATTTAAGGTACATAATTTTTTCTAGGAGGATATCTATACAAATTAGATGGTTTTTCAGGTTTCATCCAGTTATTAATTTTATCATAGTTTTCTTCTGTAAAGAAACACTGATTATAATACCATTCTTCCCAAGGAGTATGTCCCTTAGATTGATTACAAGAATGACAGCAAGCAACTACATTAGTCTTAATATCTAGACCACCCTTACACTGGGGAAGAATATGGTCTAGTGTTATGTCTTCTTTAGATTCACAATAAGCACATTGGAGATTCCATGCATCCTTTATATTCTGCCTCCATAATCGTTTTGCTTCACTTTTAGATGATGTGTGAAGATTAAACAGATAGTCCTTAGGCGAATGCAGAGGAACCATAAGTACCTGCGACTTATAAGTATTTATTTGCATAAAAAAACTACCCCATATAGGGGTAGTTCTACTCATTTTATGAGTGGTTATCAACCAATAGAAGGTGCAGTTAGAGCAACTTGAGTTGTCTCAGCAGCAGCAAGATCCAGTGGAAAATTGTGTGCGTTCCTTTCGTGCATTACCTCAAACCCAAGTCCAGCACGGTTCAGAATGTCTGCCCAAGTAGGGATGACATTGTTCTGACTATCAAGCAGGGACTGGTTAAAGTTGAAACCATTCAGGTTGAATGCCATGGTGCTAACACCAAGTGCAGCAAACCAAATGCCTACAACAGGCCAGGCAGCAAGGAAAAAGTGCAGTGAACGACTATTGTTGAATGAAGCATATTGGAAGATAAGTCTCCCAAAGTATCCATGAGCAGCAACAATGTTGTATGTCTCTTCTTCTTGACCAAACTTATAACCATAATTCTGACTTTCAGTTTCAGTAGTTTCACGAACCAGTGATGAGGTTACAAGTGAACCATGCATTGCAGAGAACAATGAACCACCAAAGACACCAGCAACACCCAACATATGGAAGGGGTGCATCAGAATGTTATGCTCAGCTTGGAAAACAAGCATATAGTTAAAAGTACCAGAAATGCCAAGAGGCATAGCATCAGAGAAAGAACCTTGACCAAAAGGATAGACCAGGAATACAGCAGATGCAGCAGCAACAGGTGCTGAGTAAGCAACCATAATCCAAGGACGCATACCTAAACGGTAAGAGAGTTCCCATTCACGACCCATATAGGAGTAGATGCCAATAAGGAAGTGAAATACAACAAGTTGGAAAGGTCCACCATTATACAACCATTCATCCAGAGAAGCAGCTTCCCAAATAGGATAGAAGTGAAGTCCAATAGCATTAGAAGAAGGAACAACAGCACCAGAGATGATGTTGTTACCATACATTAATGAACCAGAAACAGGTTCACGAATGCCATCAATGTCCACAGGAGGAGCACCAACAAAAGCAATGATGAAACAAATAGTTGCAGCAAGCAACGTTGGAATCATCAGAACACCAAACCAACCAACATAGAGACGGTTGTTTGTAGAAGTAACCCACTGGCAAAAAGATTCCCAGAGGTTAGTAGAATTGCGTGTAGCAATAGTAGCAGTCATTTGTAAAAGGGTAAGTATGAATTCAGGGGGAACTGAAAAAGTACAGTATATCCTACACCACCCTCCAGTGCAGGTATGAGAGATGCTTTACTTCTGATGATCTCGGTTACAGAAGATTAAGAAATGTCTTGATTCCTTAACATCTATTTATTGTAGCACAGAACACAAATGGTGTCAAGCATAAAAAAGAGACCCCTTTCGGAGTCCCTTTGAAAGTTTTAGTTAGTAATCAAACAGGAGTTGCTGTCAATACTCCAGTAGTACCAACTCCAACTGACCATAGTGCTCCAGTGGAATCTTTCATAACAATTTGTGTATTATTGGATTCAAAGACAAGATTAGTTTTAATATAAACAGATCTAGCAGAATCACCTCTCAACCAATAATCACCATCAGAACCAATCTTAAGTTGAGTAGATGCACCAGTATCATTAAGATTTATATTATATCCAATAACAACATTATTATTACCACCAGTTTGGTCATCTCCAGCATAACCACCAATAAAGACATTACCACCACCACCAGTTTGGGAATCTCCAGCATAACCACCAATAAAAACATTACTACCACCAGTTGCTTGTCTGCCAGCATCTCTACCTAAGTAGATGTTATGATCTGATTCAACATTTTGGTTTCCAGCATATTTGCCCATAAAGATGTTGTTATCGCCATAGGCATTTCTAAATCCAGCAAGATAACCTAAGTAAATGTTGTCATCTGCACCATCATGATTGCTTCCACCACCTTCACCAATACAAATGTTTCTATCGTCTCCTCCGGTATTAGAGAATGAAATACCATTTACATTTAATTCTCTGGTAATGGTTGTATCTGCAGAGATTACACCACGAACTCTAATTTCATAAGGTGAGCGACTAAATGTTCTAAATCCTAGTTCATGTCCATCGTCAGGATAAGGAGTTGAATAATCATATTCATCAAGATAGAAATCTTCCCCTGATCCAACTACCAAAATATTTACATCAATATCACTTGCATTTGTTAATGTAAGTTCTGCATCAGCAAGAACAAGATTTGTATTGACAGATTGCATTAAAATATTTTGTGCTACAAAGTCACCATAAACACCTTCAAATTCACCATCTTTTCTAAATCTTGCAACAAATCCATTTCCATTATTTCTGTCAATATTTTCAGTATAACCAGTGATGAAGATATAATCACCCTCTACAGTTAGAGAACGATGTCCCCAGTGATAGAAAGACTCTTCATAATACTTGGTTCCAAATGATTTTGCATATTTTAATTCACCATCAGAACTATACTTAGCAATAATTAAATCGTCATATTGAGGAGCAATTGTTTGCTCATATTCTGCATAATCAACCTCAATATATCCAGAAAGATAAAGATTTTCTTCAGCATCTAATGAAACTGCTGCACCATATGAATAATCAGTATCAGTCAAAGATTTCTGCCAAACAATTGCTCCAGCAGAATTGAGTTTAGCAACATAAATTGATGAACTTGCCATTACCTCTGTAGGAACTGCACTTCCAGTAACATAAACATTGCCAGAAGTTCCTACTGCAACACCATATCCATATTCCCAATCACTAGACTCAGGGAATCCAAGAGTTTTCTGCCATACAAATGTTGGAGCAGTGTCATCATCACCAATTACAATAGACAATTTAGCAACAAAAATATCAGCACCACCTTCTCCAGAATTTGTAGTTTGTCCTACAACATAGAGATGACTACCATCTATTGCAAGTGCTTCTCCTTTTTTGAATCCAGATCCTTCAATAATTTGCTTCCAGAGACAACCACCATCTGGATCAAACTTAGCAATAAATCCTTCTCTATATCCAACACCTTGAGATCTGGTGCTTCCGCAGACATAAACATAACCTTGGGCATCAACAATTACATCTGTTGCTTCTTCTGAATTTGAACCATCAATTTCACGAGCCCACTCAAGATTTATACCTTCTCCAATTGTTAATTTAGCAAGAATAATTTCATCAGTACTATCATCAGTACTAATAACTACATAGGCACTATCACCATTTTCTGGATCTTTATGAATGGCAATTGCTTCACCATATTGACGATCTGCATTAGCACCATCATAAACAAATCTCCAGTTTGCCTCCCCAGTTCCTGGGGCATTCATTACCCCATTAGTATCAAATACTGATATAGTTGCTTTAAGTCCAACACCATCATATCCACCAACAACCCATAATAAACCATTACTATCTACTGCTGATCCAGAACCATAGTATCCTTTCCAGTCTGATGTAAGATTACCAAAAATAGTAAGCCACTGTGAAGTATCTTTGTTTGATTCAAATGCTTCAAGATTACGAGTTTTAATTCCAATACCACCAGGAGTTTCTCCATCTGACATGGAAAGATTGGCATTTTCTGGATCCCAGAAAAGTTCTCCCCTGTCTCCTACAAATTGGGTGGCATCAGATGCACCCAACTTCTCAGCAAATGCTCTGTAAGTTGTGTTTGACGCTGACATATATTTAAAAAATTTTTGACTATTATTATTTATGTTTTAGTTCTTTAATTAAAATTACAATAAATAATAAGTCAATGTAGTACCACAATGGCAAAGTCAGCAAACAAAGGAAATAAAGGATCTGCTGGCGGAAAGCAACCTAAACAAAATCAAGGTAATGCTACTGCGAAAAAAGCAAAAAATGGTGGTAAGAAAAAGTAATCCATCATGGCACGCGAATGGAACACTCCCAAGCGTGAATGTTGGAATACTCCCATTCATAATATCCTAAAGGCAATAGATAATCATACCAGACTTCATTTGGAAACTGGTGATTTGTGGCACGAAGAACAAGCAGAGATATTAAGAAAGTATGTCAAAGATTTAAAAGTTTGGATACACAAACAAGAAGGAAAATAATTATTTCTTATTTGCCCATTCACAAGGTTTTGACATATAAATCACAGCGTGTTTGGTGGTAACTGCTTTTTGATTCACTTCAGTACCATCAGCAAGAAATAGTCTTGCTACTGTTCTGCCATAAAGATCTTTGGTAATTCTTTGAATCTTTACATCAGTATTCAGAATTAATTTAGATAACCATTTTTGTGATGCTGGACCTCCAACAGGATCCTTTTTACCATGCTTGTTATTAGTTATTTCTGGAGCATCGATACAAGCAAGACGAATCTTTTCTCCTGATGCTGTGGTTACAGTATCTCCATCATGAACTTTAGTAATTACTTCAGCATGAACAGGAAGAGAAAATAAAAGTATAAGTAATATTATTTTCATTTGAAAATTCTACCCCATCCAGTCTTATCTTTACCATGATCTAACCATCTGTGAGTTAGATCAGACTTCTTATACACAGCACCCTTACCATTAGTAACAGCACCAGTGTATCCATCATTTAAACTTCCATAAGGGTCATTCACCACATAATCACTACCTTTCTTACCAATCACTACAACCATGTGCCCGCCAGTAGGTGCAGAAAGAGAACCCCTGTGCAGAATGCCAATAACAACAGGCTTTCCAGCAGATAAACTCTTATCAAGATCAGAAAAAGAAAGATTGTAACTAAAGTATGACTTAACACCATAACCCTCAAGAACACGGGTTTGTACTGCATGATCTGTAGAGTCACCAATTGCAAATACTTTTTGAATGTAAGCATCGTCACCCTTTGCTCCTTTTAGAGTGCCTGGTTTAAGATATTCAAGACACATAGCACAAGAAGAACTGTTGCAAGTGCGATTAGCATCTCTGTAGTTATCTGTTTGTGGGTAATATGGAACTGATAATACTCCTACTTGTGCAGGAACTGGTGCCTTTTCCCTGTAAATTCTTACCCAGTTAGATTCATCTTGAATCAAATCTGGTTGCTTTTGTTCCAAATCCTTTTCAAATTGCTCTACTGCTGCAACGTGCTTTGGATTCTTTTCATCATAATGTAGAAAAAAGTTATGAAGATCTACTTTCATTTTATTATATGTTTAACAACTATCCTATTTAGATTTAGATGTTTTTATTATAATTACTACCATCATAGAAATAAAATACACTAAAAAGAAATAGTATACCATTAAAATAAAAAATCCCTGCCCTATATTTAGAGCAAGGATAAGTATGAATACCTATTTATGTTGGGATTTTAAAACACTCCAGGAATAATTTGCCCAGTCAGTGCATAAGCACCAATAGCAGCAATAAATCCAATCATTGCAAATCTTCCATTTAATTTTTCTGCACGTTCATTGTGAGTTTCAAATACATGCTTTTCCATATCTTCCTCCGTAATATACATTGTGGGTTCTTTTGCGAACATGTTTTGTTGTCCATGTTCATTAATTGTTACAGTCATTTAAGTTTTATAAACTTTTACAACAATATTATATATGAAAAAAGGGGGTTTGTCAACCCCCAAATTATTATCAGAACTTGAAGGTTGTCTGAATTACACCACCAAGTCCATTGAATCCATAAACACCTTCACTGGAACTATTGCCAGTCTGTGAACTATAACCAGAGGCATAGAACAGAGCAGGAGTAACAGAGATGTTATCAGATACTTGATACTTGTAGAACCACTCAACCAACCAAGGACTGCTACCAGTAGCACCAGCAGAGTTTGCAGGTTGACCAAAAGCAATACCAGCAGCATTACCCTTCACAAAAGCATCATCCCACTGAAGACCAATCATCCAAGACCTGGAAGATTGTGCAGTATTCTTAAAGGAAGATGTTGTAGCAACATTATAACCACTTACGAAGTTATAACCATAACCAGCACTGATTGAAGGAACAATACCAGTTTTCTTGGGTTGCCAGTAAGCATTCAATGCAACACTATTGCCTTCTTGGTTATTACCAAGTGTAGCACCAGCAGCACCATTTGCAGAACGAACACCAGACTGAGTGCTACCATAACGATAACCAGCAGCAACACCCCATTGAGGAGCCTTATAACCAACCTGAGTCATCAAGTTGATACCTGATTCAGAATTGAAAACACCATAGTTACTATCAGCACCTGATGCACCATTCTTACAACCAGCAGTACAAGTGGTATTGGCACTATTCACACCAGAACCATTAACAACATAGTTAACGTTAGCAACAAATCCAGGTTTGCCTTTTGCTACAGGTTGCTTCCACTGAACACCAAAACCTTCACCAGTTGCCTTGTTATAAACACCACCAGTGCCAGCAACAGCAAATGTATCAAGAATGTTTGACTTATAGGCAGTAGGAATCCATGCCATCTCAGTGTTACGAACCAGAGCACCTACAGTAAACTTGAATTGATTTTGCTTACCTGCAGGGAACTGGTAGTAAAGACGGTCAATGTAGACTTGATTGTTCCAGTCTTCTGCTTTATCCAGTTTAAAGATATTGCTGGTTGAAGTACCAAAAGGATACTTGGAGAAGTTACCAGTACGCAAACGAGTACGCAACAAATCTTGACCGTTATATGATGTATCCAGGTTGATACGAAGGTCATAGTTAAAGGTTGTGTTCCCACCACCTTGTTGCTTTGAACCATTCAGACCATTCTTAGGACCGAATCCAGGAACACCTCCCAGAATCATACTTGCCTCACCTGCCAATTTAGTGGTGGTTGAGAATTGTTGTGCTTGAAGAGTACGAACTTTGTTCTCAAGTCCATCCACACGAGCAGTTAGAATAGTTAGTTCTGTATCAAACTCTGCAAGGAGTTTCTTGAGTTCATCAGTTGTTTCAGTGACACGATCAAGGCAGGCATTCAGAAGTGCTGCTGCCTCAAAACGAGTCATTGCTTTCCCACCTGCAAAAGTACCATTAGGGTATCCTGCAACGCAACCATAACGATTTACTAGGTTGCTGAGTGCCTGATATGCCCAATCAGTAGGTTTTACATCAGAGAATTGTGTGACACTTGTGACCTGTTCTGCCGAAGCATATTGGTTGACTGCTGCCAAATTAATGTCTGCGGCATTTACAGCAGCAGGAGCAATCATTCCAAGAGCAACAGGTGCAAGCATCAGTTGTTTGATTTTCATAAACTTTTTGTATTAGTACTAAACGACAATTGTTAAGAAATCCTACAATAGGATTCAAGTACATATTTATCTTATCTCATAAGAAGAGTTTTGTCAACCCACCAAAGGTTCCCAGAAACCATAAAAATCATAATCCAATAATTGTTCAGTTCCCATCTCTGGTGGTCTGTTTTTCCAAAAATTAAGTACACCTTCTACATTATTTTTGTGAAAGATTTCAACATGGTCTTGATGAATACCAGATTCAAAATCATACCTATAAGTAAATAAAGGAATCGAATAAGTTCTTCCAGTATTATAAATGATTTCTTCTGATGTAGCTCTTGGTTTAAGTTTTTGATCTAATCTATACTTATCCCCCCTACAATGCAACTTTAAAATTTTTGCAGCATGATGTCTTGTGATAACATAAAATGCAGCACAAAAATCATTAATCAATCTTGGATGAAGATTTGCTCTCAAGTTCTTAGTACTGGTAATAGCGCACTGAAGTACATCCCAATCATAAGGAGCATAGGACATAAATCCATTCCAAGTAAATGGCCAGTAAGGTACTGTATCAAATACAATATCATCCTCACAGATAATAATAGAATCTAATTGTGTTTTAAAGTAAAAATGTTTGATTGCTTTTAAGTGCGACATAGTACACCCAAGTTCACCTTGAGTAACTAATTCTGGAAATTTACCTATCAACAAATCACTAACATCATTATTTCCTCTTGCATCAATAGCAGAGATTCTTGTATTAGGTATTTCATAGAAATCAAACAAACCATTCATATGCTCCTGTCTGTTTGTTTCTGTATCTAAATTAATCCAAAGGACAGGACCCATCCCCTTAAGTTTCTTTTTTACTGTAGAAGTGTCTGTCATGGTTTCCCCCATTCAGGATATCTATGGTTTTTGAGAAAAGTATAATCCACAGTAACCTTTTCAATATCAGAATAACTTACTCTTTGCCAAGTTAAGTGTGGAACAATTACATAAGCATTAATATGCTTATGCATTTCTGCATAATGAATATCATTAATTTTAGAAATATTCATTACTTTATCAATCAATCTTTGATATAAAGTATTTCTAATACCAACTGATTGGGCTGCAAGTGTGTATTCACATTTAAATATATTTTGATTAACTTGCTTTAAATTCATTCCATGAAAATGCTGTCCCCCAAGATAAAGCATTTCCCAATCATCTGGAACTTGATCTATGTAAGAAAAAAACTTTTGATTGATTTCATCATCAAACTCAACATCATCTTCTAAAAGAAGAAAATTGTCAAGGTTATTTTGTTGAGCATATTTAATAGTAAACAAATGAGAAAGAGAACATCCAATTGCACCTTCTTTAATTTCTGGGCCAAAATCTAATCCAAGTTGAGAACCATTAATACCAGAAACTCTTTCTACATCAAGACCATGTTGATCAAAAAGTTCTTTAGCACGTTCCCATCTATCTGGTCTACTGTCTAAATTAATACAATATAATTTTTTAAAATAATCATTTAAATTCATAAAACCTCCCAATTATTAAGATAAAGATCTGAAGTATCATGATTCGGTAAAGAAGGTCCAAACCATATTTTAGGTGCTATTACATGTTTACTATTTGATAACCATGCTCCCCACCAACTAAAAGAACTATTAGCAATAATATGATAATTACATAAAGTCATTAAACACATATCATGTACAGGATTTTCTGTAAATGATATATTAAATCTATCAGAAGTAAATAATTCTTTACTCAAACACCATTCAGGATCATCTGAAAAAATAAGCACAGGAACATTTGGAAGTTTTGATAGTGCTACTTCATAATGTTCTAATGGAATATTGGGATGATAAGATTGAAGATTTAAATAATCCCCTCTCCTAATATGCAAAGAAATAACTTCATCACCTAATGTTTTAATATGACCAAGGCATTCTTCAATTACTTTTGAATCAAAGGAAAAATCTTTTTTAACATCTTCTTCAATATGTTTAAAATATTTTTCAGTTTGAAAATACCCAAGAAGGTTTATATTGTTTGGACAATTTTTAAAAAACTCTTCATCAAATTTAAATTGGTTCTCCTCTAAAGTCTCTCCATCAATCATACCTTCATTACAAATTATATTAAAAGCATCATGGATGCTACTTCTCATTGGATAATATTTTCCAAAATTTTCACGACTTGGTATACACCAATCATATCCATGATAAGTGGCAATTCCTTTAACTGCTGCATATTGAAACATTTGATTTCCAATATGTCCATAGTTTCCAAGTGCATTAAACCCTATCATTCATTATGCTCCAAATATTGTTTAAATATAAAATCTTCAAGGATTTCAATATCTTTAACTTTTTCTAAATTTTCAATAATAGCATCCATTTTATTATAGTATATTTCTTCAGAAACATCAAATTCTTCAGATAAATCTATAATTCCATCTTCATTAAAATAATTTTTAATGTCTGGAGATCCCAAATAAACAGGAATAGTACCAGTAGCGAAACAATCAAGAATTTTTTCAGTGAAGTATGATTTATAAAATCCATTTTCAATTACAACTGAGAACATATAATCACAAAGACCTTCTTCTTTATTTTCAATTTCATTAAATCCTCTACCAAAAAGATCTACTTGGTCTCCAATCATATCAACCCATTGCAATCTTTTATTATGACCTTCTGTAAAATTTTTATTAGATGTAATAAAAGAAATCATTTTAGTTTTTGGATATACCTTTGCTTCTTTAATCCAAAATCCATTAGCAGGGCACCATTTAAATCTATCATCAATATCTAAAAGTTCTTTATTATGTGTAAAAATATATTTAAATGTATCAAGATATTTTTGAGGGGTTTCTTTAATTTGATTTACAATATCTGGAGTTACATATTTAGATTCTAATAACCAAGCATATTTTGTACTAGTAATATTATCATAAAATGCTTGGTTAATCCAACCATCTACATAAAAAGTTTCTTCACATAATTCATCAGTTACCCATTCAATATATTTTGATTCTTTACCATGAACAGAATATCCTTTATTACCACCAGTTAAATGTGTAAATGAAGTTCCAACTAAATTTATTTTTCTTTTCATAATTGATTTACTAAAGAAGATATAGAATTATTCAAGTTATCTACATTTGAATAATATTCAAATATAAAATTACACTTAAGATCCATTTTATATGCAAAACAATCTGTCTCCCTTTCTCCAAAAGCATAAAATGTTTTATCTGGATTATTTAAATTCTCAAGTGTAGTAGAAAAACAAAATGGACCAGAATTTCTACCTACAATTATATCACAAAATGTAGAAAGATAAGAAATTTCATTTAAGTCACACCCAGTAAAATCAATAATATCACTAGTAAATTTTACATTTTCTAAATTAGAATTAAATTTATGCGTAGCAATAAAAGTTTTATCAGGATGTTGTTTTGCTATGTCTGTAATTATTGGTTCCATATCTCCATAATAATTACATTGCCCAGATAAACAAGGACCATTAGAAAACAATACTTTTTTTGATGTATAGTTATCTAAGAATTTGTCCACTTGAGAACAATCAAATTTAGAATAATCTATAAATGGGAGATAAGATTCTATTACATTTAAATTCAAACTTGTTCCAAATACTTCATTAATTTTTTGGTATATACTTTCAAACATATTATAAGAAAATAATAAGGTACACTCCCCAGAGTGTTCAACACCTTCTCCAAAATAACAACCAATCCAAGTATTAATATAAAATACTTCTTCAGTATCTAAAAACTTTTCATAGCATCCTATATCTGGAATAGATCTATATTCTACATTTAAATCAGAAATAACAATAGAACTATTGTTATGACCATAATAAAATTTTGTATTAATATTAGAAACTATTTCTTTAATAAATGATTTACTATTAAACAAATCACCATTATGGTAATGATTAAAAAAACAAATTGACTTCATTATTATCCTATAAATTGGGAATCTTTATCTTGATAGATCGGTTTTAAATTGGGATTTAATATTCTAGCATAATTTATAATGTTAGAAGTTTTACAAATAACAGAATCACATTTGGAAATAGAATGAGAATCCAATAAAACTTGATTGCCCAATTCTACCTTAGTTTCTTCATTATGCCCACTAAAGTGCAATGCTCTATTATCTTTTGATTTAATAGTATTATTATATAAAATATTAGTAAATCCAATTTGATCAAAAAGAATTTTAGATATTGCTTCTATTACTCCATCTTCATCAGTGCAAATAAAAATTTGATTATACTCATTTACTTTTAATTCATCTAAAATAGAATTAATATAAGTATCAAAAGGAACTCTATTGGTATGATTATGATCAGTACCTCTATAATGAACTCCTAAACAATTTTTAATTTGATGTAAATTATCATTAAGATAAGTTTGACATCTTTTATTATAATCAAAGTATTTTTTATATTCACCTATAATTAATTCATCATCAGTAGGCCAAGGAGAAAGACTCCAAAATTTACCAGACTCATGGTATTGAAAATCTCCATCAAAAATTTTTTCTTCATTAAACCAATTTGATGGGTGTCCATATAAAGAAAACATATTAGATGAAATAAAAATATTTTCAGGTTCTACATTTTTTAATTTGTAAAATGAAGATAAGATAGAAATATAATTAGAAAGAAACCCTCTAGGCATTCCTTCAGAAAGAATGTGCTTCATTTAATTTAATTAAAATAGTATTAAGAAGTTTAATATTTTTATTAGTTACAAACTGACTATTTCCAATATATACTCCATTTTCATGAAGTATATCTGCATTAAAATGTTCTGAGCTAGATTCTATTTGATATCCCTTTAAATAAGGTTGTCTTAATAAATTACCACCAACAATTGGTCTATATTCAATTTTATATTCATTAAACAAAGAAATTAATTTTTCTTTTATTTCTTTTGTTTTACAAATAAAGGGAAAACAAAAACAACTATTACCAAAATTATAATCTACCAAATGAAAAAGTTTAGTTTTATTGGACATATAAACAAACTTTTCATAATTTATTTTACGTTGATGGATAAATTTATCCAATCTTTTAAGTTGAGATAATCCCAATACTGCTGCAAGTTCAGTATTTCTAAAATTATATCCATCACTTACAAAAAGAAATGACTTTTCAATCTCTGGATTTTCTTTTGCATATTTTTCAAAATTATCAGATACCCTAGCCATTCCATGGGATCTTTTAAGTTTCATCAAATCATACAATTCAGTATCATTTGTAGAAATCATTCCACCTTCAATTGTAGACATATGATGTCCAAAATAAAAACTAAAAGTTGCACCTAAACTATCTGATCCAACTTTTTTATTAAAGATAGATTCACAACCATGAGATTCACAAACATCATCTATGAATAATGCATTAGGAAAAATTTGTTTGTATGTATTCACATCTGCAGGAATTCCAAGCAAATGAGTAACAAAAACTAATTTAATATCTGGGTGTTTTTTTGAAATTTCAATTAAATTACTTTCACTAAAACTATAATTGTATAAATTAATATCACAAAAAATAGGTGTTAATCCAAGTTGAATAATAGGATTGATATTTGTAACCCAAGTACATGCTGGAAGAAGAACTTTATCTCCTTTTTTAAAATTATATTTTTCAATAATAGCAGCAACTAAAAGAAAGTTTGCAGTACTTCCAGAAGTTACAAATAAAGAATGTTTACATCCTAACCACTTTGACCATTTTTGTTCAAAAGTTTCTACTTGTTTACCTTGAGTAAACTTATCAGAAGTTAAAACAAATTTAGCAAGTTTAACTCTATCCATAAAAGATAAAGTATTTTTCATTAATGGCCACTTATACCCTTTCATAATTACCTCTATTTTCTAAGAACCAATCAATAGTAGTTTTTAATCCATCTTCCAATGATGTTTGAGATTTCCACCCAAGAGAATTCATTTTGGATGTATCTAGTGCCCTTCTAGGAGTTCCATTTGGTTTATCAATATCCCAAAATAATTCTCCTTTATAACCAACTAATTTAGCAACAAGTTCAGAAAGTTCTTTAATACTTACTTCTCTTTCTGGACCAATATTAATAATTTCTGGATCATTATAATTATTCATTAAAAATATAAGTCCATCAGCAAGATCATCAGAAAATAAAAATTCTCTAGTAGGACTACCATCACCAAAACAAGTAACAGAAGATAACCTCTTTTCTTTTGCTGTAATAAATTTATTAATAAAACTTGGAATTACATGACACTGTTGAATATTAAAATTATCATTAATACCATAAAGATTATTAGGCATTACTGAAACAGTGTCCATTCCATATTGTTCTGTGTATTTTTTACACATTACATATCCAGCAATCTTTGCAATAGAATATGAAATGTTAGTTTCCTCAAGAGGACCAGTCATTAAATATTCTTCTTTAATAGGCACTGGTGCAAGCTTAGGATAAATGCAAGCAGACCCCATAAAAAGAAGTTTTTTACATCCATATCTATGGGCAGCATCAATTACATTAGTTTGAATTTGAAGATTTTCTCTAATAAAATCTGCAGGATATTCTTTATTATATCCAATACCACCTACTTTAGCAGCAGAAAGAAAAACATAATCTGGTTTTTTTACTTTAAAAAAACAATTAACTCCTTCAACATCAGTAAGATTTACTACCCTTTTATCTACAGTAAGAATATTTTTATATCCTAAACTATTTAATTTTCTTATAATTGCAGATCCTACAAGTCCTTTATGACCCGCAATAAAAATTTTACTATCACTGTCCATAAACACACATGTCCTCAACTAATTCTTTAAATGAAATTTTAGGTATCCAACCTAGTTTTTCTTTTGCCTTAGAGGCATCACCTAACAAAGTCTCTACTTCAGCAGGTCTAAAATATTTAGGATTGACTTGGATGACTGTTTTTTTAGTAAGTTTATCAATACCAACTTCATTTAATCCCTCACCTTCCCAAGCAATTTTCATTCCAAAATAAGGTGCTGCTTCTTCAACAAAATCTTTAACTGAATATTGTTTTCCAGTAGCAATTACAAAGTCTTCTGGTTCATCTTGTTGAAGCATTAACCACATTGCTTCAACAAAATCCTTAGCATGTCCCCAGTCACGTTTTGCATTTAGATTACCCAGATAAAGACAATCTTGATTTCCTTTTTGAATATTAGAAAGTCCAAGGACAATCTTTCTAGTTACAAATGTTTCACCACGTCTTGGTGATTCATGATTAAACAAAATACCAGAACTTGCGTGCATTCCATAGGATTCTCTATAGTTCTTTACAATCCAATATCCATAGATTTTAGCAACTCCATAAGGAGACCTTGGATAGAATGGGGTAGTTTCTTTTTGAGGAATCTCCTGAACCAATCCATAAAGTTCTGATGTAGATGCCTGATAGATTCTAGTTTTATGTTCCAAACCAAGCAACCTAACTGCTTCTAAAATTCTAAGAGTTCCAAGACCATCAACCTGTCCAGTAAACTCAGGCATTTCAAAAGAAACTTTTACATGACTTTGAGCACCAAGATTATAAATTTCATCTGGTTGAACTTCTTTAATAATTCTAATTAAATTAGTAGCATCAGATAAATCTCCATAATGAAGTTTTAATTGGGAGTAAATGTGATCAATCCTATCAGTATTAATAAGAGAACTTCTACGAACAATACCATGAACTTCATATCCTTTTTCAAGAAGAAGTTCAGCAAGGTAAGACCCATCTTGTCCAGTAATACCAGTAATTAACGCAACTTTCATATACAAAGTACTTTTCTATTATTATACAAAAAAAGAGGGGTTTTGTAAACCCCTCCTAAGATTCCGTGTTTGCAGGCTCGCCACTAATTTTTTAACTGGAAATTAGAAACCAGGCGGGAGTAACCTCCATCCGCACCACCAATTTTTTAAGGAAATTGGAAACCTAATGAGGGTCATATTGACTCCACCAGTATTTTTTAAGTCTCTCCATGACTTCGAGGGGGTTCCCGACCAGTACTGTTAAAGTCCATCCGTGACTTTTGCATTTGCTATTTGCAAATAGCAAATAGGAATACTGGGAATTGAACCCAGACACAGCCCTTATAAGGAGCCTGCTCTACCATTAAGCTATACTCCCAAAAAAAATTAACAACCTTCTTCATGATCAGTGTGTATTCGAATTAGGTCGTCATTTTCTTCTATAGTATCTACTATGCAGTCATAGTCTTGTGCAGGCATTATTACTACTTCTTTTTCTTCATATGTAATAATAAAAGACTCTCCACCTTCTACACGATCAAGAAGATTATCAAAGTCTGTTTGAAATTCTTCTACTGTAAACTTTTCCATAATAAGTTAAGAATCAAATTTATTTTTCCAAAATGTGTCCATAGGATCTACTCTAGATTTTAGAATAGCACATGCTCTTTTATAAAACATATTATTTGTATTACCAGATTTTTCAAATGTTTCTTTTATTTTCACCCAATTATCATAGGTGTGTTGGTCCATTTAAAATTTTTGTAAGTGGTCATTTAATCTAAGCATTATTTTTTCTGCTTCCCTTACATCCATTCCATCTTGTTTGGAATAATATATGTAGTCGTCCAGAGCAAGTGTGATTAATTCAATATCACTTTTTCCTAACTTTGGGGGTTCCCAACTCATTTAATTTCAAACTCCAATTTTCTAATTTTACGATTTTTTCTAGACTCTTGAAAAGCAAGGTCTTCATTTGAAAGAACTTTTTTGGTTTCTTTCTTACCCATATTACTCAATAACTCAACTAATGTCAAGTCCAATGCAGTAATGGTTTCTCCTTTTAATGTAGTTAAATTATCACATCCACAACATTTAGTTCTTATTGGATGTGATTCTAATTCTGTGTTACAATTTTTGCATCTAATTTTTATCATGGTCTTAATTTAAAATGTAAAGCGGCTGACTGGATTCGAACCAGCGACATCTAACTTGGAAGGATAGCGTTCTACCACTGAACTACAACCGCATAATGAGGGGAGCGTCCTCCCCATATACTAATTATGCATTAACTAAAATAAAACGATTGGCATAATCATAAGCATAAGATGTTCTAGCTCCATGATAACCCCAACCAATCCAATTATAAGCATAATTCATATATCTGTCAATAGAATGTCCAGGAGTTTTCATCCTATTTTCTATTTTCTTCCACTGAACTTCATTTGTCAAATATTTAAGTTGTGTATTTAAATTGGAAGGACTTCCACCATATCTTTTGGCAAAGTCACCCAATCCATAATATCTATTTGATGAAGTCCATTGAATCAAACCATAACCACCATAGCAGTTGTAGTATGATCTTTTACTACCACCTTCACAAACATTAGACTGAAATGTTGATTCCTGTTTAATGTTGCCCATGATGGTAGCAAGGGCGTTTTTATCTTTAATTCCAATGTCTTGGAAATAATCCAAGGCTACATTTTCATTTTCATTACACCCTTTACAAATTAACCTTTTCTCTTTTGACTTTTCGGGAGCAACCTCTTTGGTCGCTGTCTTTGTATTAAACTCTTTAATAATAGAATATGGTGGAGGACCACTCAATAAAGGAGGAAATACTGTAGGCAGTGTTGCCGAACTGGTTGTAACCGCTGCCAAAAGGGGCAAGGTTACTGTAAAGAAATTTTGCATTAAATTTAATAGAACTCTACATCCCAATAGAAAGGGGGTACACCAACCCTCTCGGGAGGCACTTTCCTGGGCTCTAATTCATTATCAAGGTCTCATAATAAAAATCATAATGAGCGATTATTTAGTAGTCCCTAAATTCCCTCATAATGTAATCTAAAGACATAACTTCAATATTGGTTTTTTGAACCACCCAATCTTGGATTTCTGCATACAAAGCAGCAGCATCATCTGTCCTACCTTGATTACACAACTCATGCATCCTATCGATGATATCATCAACTTTATTTTGACACATTCTCCTCATTTGAGTCTGATTCATAGTAATCTTTTCTGAAGTACCTCGATAAGATATTGCTATTATAGAATGCTGGTTCTCCGTTGTCAAGGGATTCTGTAAGGACGTTGTTGACAAAGAGTTGCCTTGTTTCCTCATAATTAGTTTTGCCTTTTGTTTGATGTATTGAGAGAATAACTCTAACAAAATTCTCTCTACCATACTTGATGATATCTTCTTTAAGTTCTGGACAAGACCCATAATACTTTTTCCAATCAGATTCAGATTTTACTTTTCTTTTTTTACCTTTTGGCGTTCTAAATTGCCAAAAATACTTTCTTCCAATATATTGTTTTGAATTTATTTTATTTGTAATAAGATAAACAAATCCAAAATTGTCTTGAATATCCTCAGATTCAAAAATCTTTCCTTGATATTTCCAAGGATTCTCATAGCTCATATAAAGTAATCTTATGAGCTAGTATTTATCCTTCATAGCTAACAGAGTGATTCTACTGACAGTTGGGGTCTTTGTCAACCCATGCTCCTCTGATGCCCATAACTCCTTCTGGGCACTCATAGTAAATAGCATCCCTTACTGTCAGTCTCTGGGTCTCTGAGTACTTGGGGTCCTCTATCTCCTTGAGGATGGTCTTGTTGGTCATCCTAGGGGGTAGAGACCTCTCCCATGCCTCATACTCCTCAAGGGCACGATCAACATCCCTCTTGACCCTTCTATCCAATTTCTCAGGATCCTTTATAATCAACTCATTAAAAATAGTCTGTGGGAAGAACTTTCTTTGAACTTCATCAAAGATATCCCACAGACTATTTTGGTTTATATGTGTGCACTGAGATAATGTAGAAATAAGTGCAGTGACAACAAGACTTACAATAATAATACTCTTGTTGTCAGGTTTCTTTTTCCCAAACTGGAAATTGAACTGCATTATTTTTCTACACCATACCTCTTATCTGATCTGGAAGTATCCATATTCTTCTTAGCTTGGTTTGTTGAGATAGCATATCTCAAACTCTTGAGTTCCTTAGGAGACTTTTCAGGATAGGACTTAGCAAGTTTTGAAGGTTTGATTGCCTTGTATACACTTTCTTTTTCTTTCGTTTCAGAAGCATCAAGTGCACGCTCTCTTAAATGTGCTCTTAATTGAAGTTCAAGTTGTTCTTTATTATGTAAAGGTGATTGTCCAATACGATTAAATCTTTCATTTTCTTTTTGTCTAGTGATAGCACTTACGATTTTAGCAGACTTGGTTTGTGCTTCTTCCTTTTTCTTACCTTTGGATACAAGTGAAGTACGAGCAAGATTTCCTGCTCTACGATACATAGCAGATTCTTTTTCTTTACCAATTTCCTTGTAACCTTCATCAACCAGATCTCCATTTGTTTCATAGGAATCTGTCATTCCATGAATATGCTTACCTTTAGATTTTTTATCTGCTCTTGCTGCTGACTGTGCTTCTGATCCAGCATACTTTGATGCTGTCTTTGCATCCATTCTATCAGAGTTGCCTGCACGTCTTTCAGCAGCAGCAAGTCTTCTCATCTCCCTTGCATCATCATCTCTTGCTTCCACAATCTCTTCTTTCCACTCTTCACTCATATTCACCATAATTGCTTCTGCTGCTTTTGGGGTTTCAGCATATCCTTCATCAAGTAAATGTGAGAGAATGATGTCGTAGTAATTATAACTATCAGAAACTGTCTTACTTCTTTTTTTGTATAATAGACTTTCTGGACCTTTATTTATCTTTTCTTTTTGTTTTGGACCTTCAGAATGATGTAAATGTGTAGCAAGTCTTAATTTGGTTGCTCTATTAAGGTCTTTTTGAGGTGTATTGGGTGCCTTAGGTGCTGTAAGTGGTTCCCTCCCCAAATCATCACGACCCGGTGCTAGTTTTTTTGCTTTTGCCTTAACTTTATCATAAGGAAAATTTTTATATCCCTCATTAAGTTGTTGATTTTCAATAACTTCCAAATATGCTTCTTGAAGACTACGAAATTCTTGTGAGTCCATCTTATGAATACTTTTTAGTTATTTATAAAAAAAAAGAGGGTCAAAGGACCCTCATAATTATAATTTAAATCCAGAAAACATATCTTTCTTTACATCCTGCTTAATACCACCAACCACATAACTCTCAACTTCTGTTTCTTGAGGTGCTACTTGGAGACCTTTAGAACTAATCCAATGCTCAGTCCAAGGAAGAGGATTATTCTTTGAAGAAATATCATACATTGGTTTGATACCAATAGACTTCATTCTACGATTAGCAATCCATTCAACATAGTTACCCAGCAACTTATCATTCAATCCAATCATTGAACCATCTTTGAATAGGTATTCTGCCCAAAGCTTTTCTTCATTTACACAATTTTCAAAAGCACCTTTTACCCATTCCTCTTCCTCTTTAGCAATTTGCTGCATTTCTGGATCGTCTCCTTCACGCCACTTGTTGATGATGTTCTGAGTAATGACAAGATGCTGGTTTTCATCTCTGGCGATAAGAGAGATAATCTTAGCGGATCCTTCCATAAGTTTGAGTTCACCAAACGCAAACGAGCAAGCGAATGAGACATAGAATCTGATGCCTTCGAGAATATTGACATTAGCAATTGCCCTATAAAGTTTTCTTTTAATTTCTAATCTTTCTTCTCTGGCACTACCAGCACCTTCAATAGCATGTACCCAAAGATTAGAGCTTCCATAATTTTGAACACTATTGATGAAATCATCATATGCTCCAGTAACTGATTCTGCACGTTCTAAAATCTTTTCATTATTTAAGATAGTATCAAAGACTTCTGTAGGGTCAGAGTAAACATTCTTAATAATATAAGTATAAGACCTGGAGTGAATCATCTCCATAAACTCCCATACAGTCATACATGCTTCCAGTTCAGGAAGTGAACAGTATGGAATAAATGCCATACCAGGACCTCTACCTTGAACTGAATCAAGAAGAATTTGATACTTTAAGTTAGAAGTAAAAATATGTTTTTGTTCAGGACGAAGTTGTCCATAATCTGAACGATCTTTTTGCAAAGAAACTTCTTCTGGTCTCCAAAAATATCCCAACTGCTGTTGAGTCAGTTTATCAAAGACAGGATACTTATAAGAATCATACCTTTGAACCCCAAGAGGTTGACCAAAAAACATAGGTTGTTTTTTAGCATCCACCTCTTTGGTATTAAACACAGTCATTCCATTTACCATTCTATTACTCTCAGCAGTTGTTCTAAATTTTACAGGATTCACAATCTTCTTCTCCTTCTGAACTTAAGATTTCTTTAATTAGATCATTAATGTTGGTAGATTCATCTTTAACTTCATCAGTCTTATTATCATATGTATTCTGGTAATAAGATGTCTTCCAACCATATTTGTATGTGGTAAGAAGGTCTTGTGCCATTACGCTAACAGGAACTTCATTATCCTCATAATTCTCTGGATTATAGGACCAGTTTCCAGAAATTGCTTGATCAAAGAACTTCTGCATAACTGCAACAATATTAATATACCCACGATTGCTAAGCATATCCCAAAGCAACGTATAATTGTTCTTAAGATGTTGGTACTGGGGAACAATTTGTTTAAGAGGTCCTTTCTTAGACTTCTTGATAGACATATATCCTCTTGGAGGTTCAATTCCATTTGTTGCATTTGAAACTACAGAACTTGATTCTGAGGGCATTTGAGCAGTGAGCGTAGAGTGCCTCAACCCAAACTCTTTAATAGATGCCCTAAGGGATTCCCAATCATGCTGAAGAGGAATAGATGAGATTTCATCAACATCTTTTTTGTAAGTATCAATAGGAAGAATTCCTTGTGAATACTTAGTCCTTGAAAAATACTTACAAGAACCTTTTTCTTTAGCAATCTTATTAGATGCTTTAAGTAAGAAATATTGGAAAGATTCAGACAATCCATGAACTGCATCCCATGCTTCTTGAGAATCATATTTGAATCCAAGTTTAGCAAGATAGTGAGCAAGTCCAATATATCCAATACCCAAAGACCTACGTGCTTTGGTTCCAATCTCTGCTGCTTCAACTGGATAGTTCTGATAATCAATCAGTTCTTCTAGACCTCTTACTGACAACTCACAAAGTTCTTCAAACTCAGTATCATCCTTAACTTTACCTACATTAATAGCAGACAAAATACAAAGGGCAATCTCACCTTCAGGGTCATCAATATGTTGAAGTGGTTTAGTTGGAAGTGTAATCTCTTGACAAAGATTACTCATTTCAACCTTATCTAAGAAGGAAGAGTGTGAGTTGCAGTGGTCAATATTCATAATGTAAATACGACCTGTTTCAGCACGTTCTTTTAGAAGTGCCAGAAAGAGTTCTTGACCCCCAATAGTTTTTCTTGGAATAGATTCATTTCGTTCTGCATCCACATAAAGGTTGTCAAATCTATCAGTGCCAAAAGCATCATACAGACCAGGAACATTGTGTGGGGAAAATAATGAGATTTCTTCATTTGCAATGAATCTTTCATAGAACAACTTGCTAATTTGAATGGAGTAATCTAACTTACGAACACGATTATCTTCTGTTCCTTTGTTATTCTTAAGAACAAGAATATCACTTATTTCTTGGTGCCAGATTGGGAAGTGGACTGTCGCACTTCCTCCTCGTATGCCATTTTGCGTACAACAACGGACAGTTGCTTCAAACTTTTTGAGAAACGGTACAACTCCAGTGTGAGCCACTTCACCCCCTCTAATTTTAGCATTGATACCACGGATTCTGCCTGCATTGATACCGATGCCTGCCCTTTGAGCAACATACCTGCCAATAGCCATATCACTACTGAAGATGCTATCGAGGGTGTCATCAACATCAACAAGAACACAACTTGCAAATTGACGAAGTGGCGTTCTAACTCCTGCCATGATTGGCGTTGGAATATTGATTTTGTGTTTGGAGATTGCATTGTAGTACCTACGAACATAGTCTAAACGAGTTTCTTTTGGGTACTCTGCAAACATAGTCAGAGCAACCATAATATACATGAATTGTGGAGTTTCATAAACTATAGCAGAACTCCTATCCTGAACCAAATACTTGTCTACTACCTGACGAAGACCAGCATAAGTAAACAACATATCCCTTTCATGGTCTATAAAAGTATTTACTTTTTCAATTTCTTCCTTAGAATACTTTACAAAAATTTCAGTATCATAAACTCCTTTTTCAACACAAGCATAAATGTGATTTTCTAAAGTTGGGAATTCATGAAGTTTACCATATAGATTTTTTCTAACAGAAAACAAAAGAAGTCTTGCAGCAACAAACTGATAATTTGGATGCTCCAAATCAATCAAATCTGATGCAGCACGAATCAAAATTTCTTGAATTTCTTTTGTAGACACACCATCATAAAATTGAATACCAGATTGCATCTCTACCTGTGATGCAGATACCCCTGCAAGACCTTTACATGCTTCTTCCACCATAAGGTGCATCTTATCAAGATCTAATGATTCAATAGAACCATTTCTCTTAACTACCTTTGTTCCGTTGCTCATATTTTTTTCCAAGTAATGAATTTGAGTTTTGCTTCTAAACCAGAATAGTTGTTACATTCTACAATGCTCTGGACATCTCGTCCAGCCAATACCATATCATTTATATCTTTTTCTACAATAGTGTCTGGCCAAATCACTACTGGAAAACTTGAATCAATTGCCCCCTCTATCCTATCTACAATTTGTTTGTTTCTTTTTTCATTATCATAAACCATTACAAATTCTGTTTCAAAATTAGTAACAAAAAACATTTTGTCTATGTCAGCTCCAACCATTGCAATAGCATTGTCAATAAACATACTATCAAATGGACCCTCTACTATATAAACTGGTTTGGTCCAATCAACTTTATCCAATCCATAAATCTTTGGGTGATGATCATCAAGAATAATTGTTATGTATTTTACTTTTGAATTTTTATCCAAACTACGACCTTGAAACCCAAATATTTCTCCCTTATTAATAAGTGGAATTATGATTCTTGGTTCTTCGTGTGTTGTAAAATCAAAAGTATGTTTCTGAGTATTAGTCCACTCTTTAAATTTTTCACAGTAATATAATTCCTTCAAATATTTGTTTGGAATTTTTCTACTTGTTACATAATTTACTGCAGGATGTTCTTTATCTAATTCTGCTAGTGTAGGTAAATCAAAAGATTTTTTTGTAAAAGTAGGTTTTTTAAAATTAAAATCTGGTTCTGGTGTATTAGATCTCTTACCAGTTAATCCATTTTTATATCTTTCCATTACATACTGGTCATACAAAAGAGTATCCATATCTTTTAGGAAATTAGTAAAAGATCTTGATGCTCCACAATTATGACACTTGTAATTGTGATCGTTCTTTGATTGATAGATATATCCCCTTGCCTTATTTTTATATTTTTGAGAATCTCCACAATAAGGACATCTAAAATTATAAAGATTATTCTTAACCCTCTTAAATTTTTCTAATCTTGCTGATACCAATCCAATATATTTGGAATCAATGAAACTCATTATAAAAGGAATACTATCTTAGTCTCTCCATCCTACCTGTGTCTTGAGTCTTTGTCAAGATACTTGCCAGCATTTCTGAGTTATTGATGATTAAAGTCACTACTGCAAAAATTCCAATACCAATCCAAACTTTTTTTTCTAATCCTTGTAATTTATCCAATACTATATTGTGATCAGTATCCATTTTAGCACTTAACTGATCAATCTTTGCAAATAGAATAGCATCTACCTTATCATTACCTTCAATCTTTTGCTCATGAACTGCCAACATTTTAGTCACATTCGCACTTACTTCACTCATCTTTTCGATTGCACTCTCAATACGTTGCATCAATTGCTCAGTAGTATGAAGCTTCTCCTCAAGAATCGCTACTTTTGTTTCTATTGTTTGAGGGGGAGTATACATTGGATTTTTATGGTTGTGGTTTTCTTCTTTGCATTTTTGCAAGATTTTTAAAGAAAGGATTCCAATTTCTTCTTTTTCCTTTTCTTAAATCTACTGGTGGTTGATCTGGAGGAAGTCCAGCTAAATTTCCACCTGTGGCAGTCATTTCCTCCCTAATAATATTTATAATATGGTCCAATTTTAAGTTTTCCATTTATAAGGATTCTAAAATTTTTAAACAATTTTCATCAATTGGAATATCATTTAAAAATGATTTTGGATATTCTGGTATTCTGTTTAGATATAATAAAAAAGTTTTCATAGAAGACCATAATTCCTTTTCTATTTTAAAAAATAAAAGTGGAAGTGCAGCATCATTAAAGATATTAAAGACAATTATAAAATGATTAATCAGGAGAGTTGTTTTTAACTCTCCTGATTTTACATATCTTCTTAACAACTTTTTGATATATTTAAACCTATTCAGGTCTTCAAAGAAATCATCTTGTGTGACTGCTTGGGGATTATCATAATACTTGATAGCAAATAATATATAATTATCTTCATTCAATTCATCAAACTTCATAAATTAACTATCAGGAAGAATTGCATCATCATTAGCATCACCAAATGCTGTATATGTAGGTGTTCCAGAACTAATTCCAGAGAATGCAACAAGAGTTTCTGATTTAACTCTAAGATTGCCATGCATATCAACATAGGTGTGAACACCAACCCAACCAGGATGTGCTACTGCATATTTTGATCCTGCTACTTTAGCAATGGTTGCTTCATTAGAATCAACACCTTCAATGAAGTTAGTTACACCTGTAGAAGTGGTTTGTCTAATATTATAGTTAGAATCTTCAAGTGTATAAACTGGTTTCTGTGACATAGTATATGCAACACCAGCAATTGGTGCTCCACTCAAGTATTGAGTAGTTGCAATAGAAATTACAGTTTGTGATGTAATTGCAGAAATTACTGCTTGACCAAAAGTTCCACCAGCACCAATTGTAATTACACTACCTACAGTTGCTGCTCTGAAAGAAGTTCCAGAACCAGTAATTGTTTTGTTTGTATAATTAACACTAACTGTACCAGTTGAGTAAATACTATCTGCTGTTCCCCAAAGAGCCATTTGTTATACCTAAATTAGTTTCCTTCTTGTATTATTTATAAAAATGGGGGAGTATCAAACTCCCCCAAATAGACATAAAGTATTTTATTTTATTAAACTCAAGGAGTTAAATCTTTAGCACCTTTTTCTTTTAATTTTCCTTGGACTTGTAAAAGAATAAGTGAAAGAATACCATTTGCCTTTACTTTTGGGTTTGCTCCAAGTGCTTCAGAAACTGCAAAAAGTACAGTTGCAATAAGTGCTTGATTAGCAAGTGCCCATGCGATTAGTGCTGACATAATAACCTCGTATAAAGAATGTTCCTATCTTATTTATCTTGAGCACTCTTCAAAATAGCACTTGCTTTTTTAGCAAGTTGGTCATACTTACCAGTAACCTTTCTATTTGCTGCTGGGGCAGCAGGTTTGGAAGATTGGGTAGTGCCCATAGGTTGTGAAGATTTTCTTTGTGGTTTTGTTAAACCTGCAAGAACAGTTTCACCTTTGCTATGAATTTTAGCAGTTCTTTCACCTTCTTTTTTTGCTGCTGCTCTTTGAGCAGAAGTCATAGTTCTCTGAGACCTTGCTTCTGCAGATCTCATCTTAGACTTTTTTGGGTCAAATACTGCCTCATCAAGATTTTCAAATGGGTCAGGTCTATGAGCAAGGTAAAGAATTACAGATTCATTAGTATCAACTTTCATTCTCTGAGATTGCTTAGCAACTTGAAGGTCTGCAATTTCCTTAGTAACTTTTGCTTTTGCTGCTTTTGCTTTTGCAGCAATCAAAGGAGCATTAGGGTCTTGCTTTTGAGTTGCATTTGCAGTGGTGGTTTGATAATCACCTCTGGGAGCCATAGCAGAACTTCCTCCTTCATCAAGGTAGATATCAGTCATCTCATCCCAAGTGAACTCAGAAAGGTCATAACCTTCTGCAACAAGTTCAGCAACCCAAGTTTCAACTTCCTCAGCAGTAGTTGGTTTGGTATCAATTTTATTTTTAATACCTTTTCTTACGTCAATTTTTTCTTGTGATGACTTGCTGGTATATAAGGTTTCTTCTTTTTGAGTTTCTTTTGCTTTTGCTACAGAAGTTTTCTTCATTGGTTGAGCAGGATAATAAGTTTTGCCTGGTACTGCTTTGCTGACAACTTCACCAGTCTCAGCATCTTTATGCATACCTTCACCAAGTTTAAGTGCCTTTCTTGCTTTTGCTTTTTCTTCTGATGATGGTGGTTTTGAAGGAACAAGGTCCTTGATTGAATGAGTTGCCTTACCAACTTTAGCAGGTGCTGAAGGCATTTTCCCCATACGAGAAGCCATTCTATTTTCATCAACTTGTTCAATTTCTTCCTTTACTTTCTTCTTCTTAAACTTACCAGATACTTCTCCTTCCTCATATCCTTTTCCATCACCATCATCATCCCACCATCTCTTAACTTCCTTACCTTCTTTCTTTTCTTGTAAAGAAGTATAAGGGTCTTCCATCTCAAAATAAGGTTTTCTTACGTCTTCAAAACTATTTGTCCAAATGTTAGTCATTTAACTTTTTATAGAATTCCTTTTTTTATTTATAGTTCCTACAGTTGCTCCAGGCGTCATAGATGCAACATAATCCAAATATCCTTTAGTCCCAACTAATGTATTTGGTTTTCCTGGTTCTCTTGTTTTACTGTCCATTTTAACTTCTGTATATTCACAAACATCTTTAATCCAAGATTTGAACATAACTCCATCTTCAGTAACACAAATTAAATGATTAGCACCAGACCTAATAACCTCACCTCTTAATCCAGTATTACAACTCTCAACTATTGAACCAACCTCAAACAAGTTTCCAAAGATATAGTTCTCTCTTAAACCTTTCCAATCATATTCAGGAGCAATCTCCCAAAGATTATAACCTTCTTTAACACTCATTACATTTTGCAGGTCTGCAAATAACTGCTTAG
>Ga0209500_10000327_pt1 | contig 42198 bp, 53 predicted proteins | sample S_140212_EF_Meta_FD_187323 | JGI IMG/M metagenome (GOLD analysis project Ga0209500, IMG submission 187323) | Freshwater microbial communities from Lake Simoncouche, Canada to study carbon cycling - S_140212_EF_MetaG (SPAdes) (version 2) | ecosystem: Environmental > Aquatic > Freshwater > Lake ... | reverse complement strand
TTGTTTCATTTGTTCTCTTTGCTTTTGCATAGTAGTAAATGCTTCACCTGCACCTTTGATGTAATCAATGATAGCACCTGGTGTGAAGTCTTGGATGTCACCTTTGTGTCTTTTCTTGAAAGCACCAAAGTCTCCTGATACACAACCATTAGAACATACTAATATACGTGTACCAATAGCAAACTTCAAGCTCATGCTTCTGTCATAGCTGTTCTGCCAACCAATCTGCAATTGCATCTCACTGTCTGCTACGTTACTAATAGAGAATCTACCATTAGCAATCTGACCATCTCTAGCTGCAGAATAAGTTTCTTTGTCTAAAACAAATCCTGCTTTCTCAATACTGTTTAATGTAAGGTCAATCAATGATGAATGACTTACTGGCTTATATGTACGTGTTTGTACTGGAACTGATGTATTCATTATCAGTTCTTTTGTTGTGTTAAATGTGTCCATTATAACAGGTTTTTACTTTTTAAATAATCTTTTATTACTTCTAATCCATGGGCTTTTGCAAGATCAGCCCAATCTTTAATACCTTCTGCTAGATACTGACGTGGGACGTTAGTATATTCAAAATCAAACATCTCTGTAATCTGTTTGGAATTCTGTACACCAACATCATCAGCATCAAAGCTCAGGATTTGTCTATCAGAGTTTGCTTTTAGATATTCTACATTCTCATGGGAGAAACATCCAAGTCCTTCATTTTGGACAGCACAGCTGCATGGGAATATCTTCTTCATCACCATGTAATCTTTCTTACTCTTGTTGATGAATGCTACGCTGCAGTCTTTTATATTCTCTTTACCATCCATTGCTGTGATAGGAACATTATTAGGCATCCACTTATGCTTCTTATCAGCACATGGCCTATATATCTTCCAATACTGTCCTTCATAAAGGTATCCAAATCTAAGCTCATCATCTCCTAATACAAATCTTTGTTTATTGAGATAAAGTTCTTTAATAGAATATATGTTGTTATCTCTGAGGTCCTGGAGATCCTGGTGATACTCTGCCCAATACTCAAGTTCTCTATTAGTGAACTTTCTAGTTTTTACCTGAATCAGGGAATATCTCTTCTCTATCTCAGGCTGTTTGTATTCAGATATAATCTTCTTATACTCCCCTGTCATGATACCTGTAGACAAACCAAGACCAAAGTCTTTATCTATCATCTTCAAAGTATCACTAACGCTAGGAAGACTATGAAGCATCTGTACAAAATTGAAACAGTCACCACGTTTACTAGTGTCAGCATAATCTATAAACATAAGATAGCCCATCTTATTACCTATCATAAAGGATGGATTGTTCTCATGTCTAAATGGAGAATATGTAACTCTATTAATCTTCCAATCCTGATTAGGCATATAATACCTAAATATATCATACTCTGATATCCTGCTAAGAATAGCATCTATGGATAGTTTTGTTTTTCTTTCTCCAGTAATCATAACTTAAATTAATGAAAAGGCCCCACAATAGTGAGGCCAATTCTTATTTAGAGGGCATACTAATAATCTCCATCATCTTCAGCAATCACCTTGTCAGATGCTACTAAATTATCTTCAGAGTTGTAGTCTTTTAATTCTTTGAATGTAAAGAAATCTTTACAACCATATTCACCCACTACGTTTAATACAAAACGCTCATGAGGTTTAAGATCTTTAGAAGACTTCTGACGTAAGCCACTGATTGTACCAGCTGCGTTATAATCTAATAATCTAAATGCTTTGATACTATATGCAGGCAAGAATGCTTTGTTATAAACACCTTGATACTCCTTAACACCATCTGGTGTCTCTTTTGAACTAATAGTTGCTAATGCTACAATATTTGCAGCCCACTCACCATTAATTTGTTCTTTGATTTCTTTAACATTACCCTTGATCAATTTATTGAATTCTAATTGTAATGTAGACTTCTTGCTACTGTAATCAATATTACTTAACCAAGAACGTAAGAAATTATATAAATCTTCTTCACCAACAAATGCTACACGATTCTCTCTTTCTTTGAACCATGTTGGTAAGTTGTTTGGACTGTCTGCCCATGTACAACGTCCAATGTTGTTGATGTATTGTTTCTTTGTAGCGTCTTTGTTCTCTTTCTCTTTATTCTCAATGAAGAAAGTTAATTTGAACTTCTCTTGTGTTTTAACTTCTTCTAACCAGAAGTCTAAACGTAATCTAGCATTACCAGCTTGACTAGTACCTAAGTACTCTGTAGCTTTGCTATCTTCTTTTAATTGTCTTCCCAACACATCAGCATATTCTTCTGCTGTAGGGTTAACTGCAATCACTTTTGCTTCGAATAAACCAATCTTCTTGGCAAATTCTTTTTCTTCAAATACTGGGTTTTGTCTTTTTTCTCCTCCAATGTTACTCATTTTTTCTGGATTTATTTGTTATTAATTGTAATATTCGTCAATAGAATTGACTACTTGCTGTAAGTTGTTTGGGATTTTAATATCTGCAAACATTCCATCAGGACTCTTTGCTGGATATTTCTTGAATCTGTTAGTTACAAAATTATATGTGGCTGTGCCATCTTTGCTTTCTTCTACGTGTGTATACAAACAAACTGTTAACAAACCTTCTAATACAATCTGGTTGTCAATCAATTTACCTGCAGTCTTAATCTTGTATCCTACAATCTCACCACCATCTTCAATAGTTTCTGGGTGTGTGAAATAGAATACTTTTAAGTCATCACGTAAGCGTCTAGCTTCTCTGAATAGTTCCACCATATCTTTAGCCATAATGGTAAACTTGGTGAATCCTACTTCTGTAGCTCTTGCTAACATATTGAAGCCCATAATGTAATTAGAGTCTTCAATAATAATGTTCTTAATGTGTGGTGCCTTGTCAGAGATAGTCTTTAATAGACGTGTAATCTCATTAGCATCATCCACTTCTTTGTAGTTTTTTGCTTCTAAATTGTACAATTTCTCTGCTCCTTTGAAAGGTAATTCTTTCTTAGCAACGTTGATGATGTAAGTTTCTTTTGGGTTTAAATGTTTTACTGATGTTGACTTGCCAGTGCCAGTAGCACCAACAATTCCAATTAATTTGCTTGCCATGTTTTATATTTGTTTTTTTTATGATTCCAAAGGTATGATAATATCTTGAGAATACAAAACATTTTCTTTAGTTTTTAGTACACTTGGGTCACTAATTATTTCATCATAAATTGCTTGTGCAGTCTCTTTATCTCTACACCATTTTACTGTTTTATCATCAACTTTTACACCATACCAAGGGTTTTCACTAAATGGTTCTAGTTGTTCAACCATTTCAATTTTTACTGTATTGCTCATATGTATTTAATTTTGTCTTTATCAAAAAATTCTAGTGCTTTTTTAAGCCACTTTCTTTCTACATCTTCTACACTGCACACGATGTAGATGTGTGCTTTCTTATCAGGTGTATTATACTCCATAGCCATGCATCTATTAATCTTTTGTGCAAGATTCTCTGCATTACTATCAAAGTAATTGATTATCACTCTATTAAGAGGTTTATATGTAATACCAGTGTTGCCTATCTTGACAACAGCTAAGTGATTACCATCACCATTAGCAAAGTTCTCAAAGACATCTTTGTCTCCTGCTTTGCTATGATATACAGGAATTCCTAAGCCATCTGCTATACTTGTGAGCCCACAGAATACTAAAACACGTTCGTCTTTATGTTTTGCTAATAAAGCTTTTGTTTTCTCCATTTTAGCAAGACTATTCTGAATTACTCTCATTCTAGCTAGTCTTAAGAACATTGTATTTTGACCTTTTCTTTCTAGTTGGTCTATAACATATCCATATGAGTCAAATTGCTGTTTCTCAGTCTTCAATTTGCCCTTGTAGTCATTTTTTCTCTTGTTATCAAGTGGTACCCCAACCACTGTGATTTCATAGTCTGTAATGACACCTTCTTTAATTGCCTGATCTATGGAATAAGTGGCTAAAACTGGTAGTTTTAACTCCAATCCTAATGTTTCTTCTGTATGACTAGATAATGTACCTGTTAAACCAAGCACACTAACGCATTTTAGCTCCTTTACAGCCTCTATTTGTGCTTCAGAGAGTAAATGTATCTCATCAAGCACAACTAGGTCGTAAAAGCCAGCTGTATGCTTTTTAATAGACAAATGGGTGGTATAAGTGATGTTCTGATTCTTATACTTCCTTTTCTTGAAATCCTCTTCCCAAGCACTCTTAATCTTAAGATCAGGATATGCTATCAGAATGTTGATATCATCATCTAATTTCTCTAGTATATTGATAGTTGTAAATATCTTACCAAATCTAGGGCATAGATTAAGGATACCAAATTCTGCATGGTCTAAGAATACTTGAGCAAACTCAGCCTGTCTTCTATCTCGTAACGTAAGGGTGGGGAGTGTTTTGACTGCCATAGCTTATAATTGTTGTAAATGACCAGAATAACCACTCCATGTTTAGAGCTATATATGGGTCATGTTTTTGGATGTTGTTCATCACACTCATTGTAGGAATCAATACCACCTGCCACCAATGACTATTTTTTACAGGTAGTGTATTATACACTTTTATATTTAATCTCATTATCATTTATTTAAAAAGAATGTTTTACTAGTAATATCACTATATGTGCTCTCATTCATATACTTGACCTTAGGTAGTTCTCTGAACATACCAATCTGGCCAAGAAATCCTAATCCTATTCTAACATCATCTTCGCCATAACTATTCTTTATTAGTCTCAATGATCTGAAATACTTAGCACCAAACTCATCTCTGAGCTTGTTCAGGTCATACCCTGAAGGGTCAGCAACCTTATATCTCATAGGATCAAACAATGCTAGGACAACATCAGCATCATTTTGTGTTTGTGAACTATCAGCAAAATCTTCTAGCTGTGGTTCTACGTCCCCACTCTTGATCCTAATAGGATTGTTTATGTCTCTGTTGAATTGACTAACAATAACAGGACTGTATCCATACATGTCACGAGCATATCGCAGCTCATCAGACATCTTATCAATTGTCTGCTTCTTTGTAGGATAATCTTTAACTGGTTTTAATAAACCTATATGATCAATAACAACAATAGTGATTTCATTATCATTATTAGGTATATACCTTCTGTTGTACTGATCTACTTCTTCTATTACACCATTAGCTAATGCATTGTCTCTAAGATGCTTAGATATACCAATTGGATTATCTGGTCCATCAATGATTGTAATTACATCTTTCATGGTCTCCATATAATCCTCATACATTAGAAATAGATCGTGCTCATCATGTGTCATCTTCTCAGTCCAACCCAATAGCTTGGATACAGGAATGATTATACCTTGGTCTAAGAATATCTTTCTTGATACCCATTTAGCATACTTGTATGTTCTGCTACGCTCCATAGATCTATATATGATCTTTAGCTTAACACCTGGAGTCTTTTGACTGATAAACCAATCAAATGGATTTAAAACATATGCATCATCAATGAAGCTAGTTTTACCTGATCCAGTGAGACCACCTACAAGTGTGTACATAGACTTCCTGATGCCAATGTATCTGTTCAATCTTTCAAAGCCCATTGGTATACCATTGTTTCTACCATCTAGGCCAGCTTGAACTTCACGTTTTAAATCTTCAAAACTCATATATCCATACCTTTAATTGGTTCAGCAGATTCTTTGATAGTCTTACCTTCTCTTATCAACTCAATGAATGGTTCAAATGACCTCTGGTTGAGATAGGTGAGACTGTTCTGCATAAATGTAAGTCTATTGACTTTTGTCTTAATTGAATTCTCTTTCTTCTGCAGTATTTCGTATTCTAATGCAGCTATGAGTTCTGTGGATTTGTATTCACCTTCTCCAATAATGTTATTGAATTTGATTTTACAATCCTCTTTCTTTACACGCATGCCACGTGTACCTGTAAATGATTGTCCTTTGTAAGTGAATGTATCAGTACCTGGATACTGGTTCCACCACTTATCAAAGTCTGAATCTGACTTCTTCTTTTTAGGTATTTTAGGTTGTTCTATCTCTTCATTAAGAAAAGATAGAACTTCCTTACCTACTATAGTAATCTTATTTGACTCTGACAATAGACCTTTTCTGCGTACAGTTTGATAAAGCATTTTCATTTTAGCATCATCTGCACACATTTCATCTACATCGTTGCCTTCTTCAACAAGTGTTATGAAGCATAACATGTCTAAGCTGTAGCCAGCTTTAGTTAGCTCTTTAAAATGGGAGAACGTTAGCGTGAGGTTCATTGTGTTTCTCTAGGATTTTATCTGTGTCTATTACTTCAATGCGAGCAGGTTGTTTCTTATTCAACTCTTTCTGAATTGCTTCGTTCCAATCCTGCCCCTGTTCATGCAAATATATGAAATCCTTGAGATATTCTCTCTCCCAATCCTCAATTATTTTTAGGTTTTTCATCTTTATATTCTTTATTGTTCCAAAAATAAGAACAACTTAATGTAGCAACACCAAGACCAACATGATGTTCATCAAACATAAAGTCTAATTTATATGGAGGTTCACTAAAAAATGATTGTCCTAGTTCTTCAGCCTTAGCTGTATATCTGTGGCAGTTCAGTCTTAGTAGACAACTACCACCTTTGCACATTGAAATATCTGGCATCTGTGTTTGTTTTTGTTTAAAATAAGGATGTCTTCCTAACATATAATATTGTTTTATTCTGCTGCATAACCAAAAAATATCCACTCACCATCTCTTTCATCACTCGCTTTCTTGTATGTTATCTTAGCTGTTAAATTTGGTCCTAGTAACAACTTACGCATCATAACTACAGTGGTATTTCCTGTCTTCTCTGTGTAGGCTCTAGCCATTTTAACAGCATCACCTTTCTGAGGACAAGAAGCAAGAACTTTACCATCACCATAATGCTCTTCTACTTCATATTTAAGTACCCATTTCTTCGTACCTGGTGTAACTACGTGCTCTACTTGAGTCTTAGTCTTGTTCTTATTAGCAATAGGTTTTCTAACACATATAGCTGAACAATCACGTTTGTTCATAGCATGACTATCAAATCTATCACGTATGTAAGTAGATACATCATCAAACTTACTTTTATTATATGTTTCTGTTTCATCTTTAAAACTATGTGTAGTACTAATTGTACCATTATAGCCATCTTGATGACCATATTCATCTATAGCCACTTCACAAGCTCTATAATATGCTTCTTGTATTGTTTTACCAGTGCTTCTCACTTTAAATTGACATGCTCCCATAATTGTGTTTTTTAATCTTTAATACGTAGACCAAACTTCAGATCAAACCAATTGAATGTATCCTCAGCTCTTGATTTGTTGCATTTAAACACTTTTTTTAATAGTGGTATTGCATAGGCTTTGAATGCTTCATGTTGTTCTGTTGTCATGGTCCATTTACTGTACCATTCTCTTGTCATATGAGCTTCTTGCATAGACTTACCAACCATTTCTAGTTGATAGTCTACCAAGTGCTCAGCTATGTTCTCTCTATTGATTTTTGCCATTAGAATGAATCTATATGTTGAACTACTTCTTCCCAGTCTATATCTGTTTGTGTTTCTTTTAATAAAGTTACACTCACTTTAGCACAGTCTTTAGCTGTGGTAATACCTGTATATGGATCTTGTCCTACAATTGGTAGGAAAGCCATTACTAATTCTGCTGCTTTTCTTTTATTGTCCATTAGAATAGTGTCATTTGATTTGGGTTAACAATAACTTTACGTTTCTTACCTTCATATTGTATCTTATGTATGATCTTCTCAGCACGCTCAATATAATATGCATGATTAATGTTATCCAGAGGATGATCTGGTAATAGATGATTACATACTGTCATCACCCATTCACCTGCTTCAACCTGAGACACATTAACAGCTGTGCTGTCTGAGTTATCATTCTTAACCTTCAATAGTTTCTCACCAGTATTACTCACATAATATCTGATAAGTTTATTGTAGACTCTTGTTTTTTCTTTGCTTTGTCCTTCGAAGTGAAAGTCTTTAGTAGCTTTCTGCCTAAGGCAAAAATCATAAATATTTGCGTGATTATGAATAGTGGTAGCCACAGGGATATCATTAGTATAATAACGCTCAAGTGCAATAGGTACAATCCTAGCTGACTTATTCTTATGGAGCTCAAAGTCTGTAAGGAAATCACCTTTCTTTTTAATTTCGCCATCTGTTTTGATTGCTAAATAGTCATTTACTGTTGAGAATATAATCTTCTGATAGTCTGTACGTTCTAACTCATATTGTGTTAGCTCAGACCACCATTTGTTGATGGCAGTCATAGTATCAAAACTTGCATTTTTTACAAGTATTGTCACTCCATCTGTATTTGCAGATATAACACGTATACCAGCTAGTTCATATGCTTCAATCAACATCAACAGACTCAATTCACCTGTAATAGTGGTGAACATAGTTAGTTGTCTGTCATAAATCCAGCTCTGCATATCAGAGCTTTTGCCATAGACAGAATTGACAGCAAGCTTAAGAGCTCCCACAATCCCTTTAATCTTCTTATCTCGCTTAGCCAAGGGTTTGAGTTCCAATCTTTTATTAAACATTTGCTCATAGCCCCTAAGAAATTCAGGACCAAGATGATGAGGATAACGCTTATTGTTAATAATAATAGCAGGATAATAGCTGGAGACATCCCAATCAACAATACTATGCTCTTCATCAGCTTCAAATACTTTAGGCTTGTTTTCTGTGTGCAAACCACCTTTGGCAAATGTATATGTGTTTCCATAAAACTCTAATGATTCTTTGAATTCATCCTTGATTGTAAAACGCTCCTTGCTAATCTTCTTTAAGAACTGCTGTAGTTCTGGTGTCTGGAATGCTACATAATCAGCAATACAGTGTCTCACCTTAACTTCAGTTCTAAATAATCCTTTCTTTGGTAGATCAGAATATTGTATGCCTTTGGCCTCACAATAGAACTTTTTAATCATCTCATCACCAATCTTACTATCTGAATAGTTTAAACATGGTATGCCAAACTCTTCAAATATATCTTGTCTCAATTCTATTTGATTATTACCCTTGTATAGTGGGTGCTCAGTGTTACCTGTTGTTACCTTATAGAATTCATAAGTAGCCATAACATCATTACGACAATAGTCTCTTGTTAGAGCTATCTCTTCCTGAGTCATGTTCTCTTTACTATGATGGATAGGCATCTCTTCAATGTTCTCCAGATCCATCTCAAACTCTAATCTCTTCAAAGAGACCATTCTATTCTTGTTGTCATAGTGGTTCACCTTGAACAAATCTATTTGCTTGAGACTCAACCATTCTTCTCTATATTCAGGGAATACATCATAATTAGCATCATGAATAACATCTGCAGCCTTCTGTGCTATCATAGCACATATCTCTAGACCACTCAACTCATGCCAATTCTCATAGTTTCTAAGTATATGCTCAACAACCTGACTATCAAAGCGTAAGTTATTGTAGCCAACCCAATAATGCTCGTCATACTCTTCAGTGAATCTAATGAATCCATCTAATTGATTGGTCCACCTACTCACCTGAAACTCATATGTCACATCACTCTCTGGATTGTACACAGTTACAAGAAACAGTTCTTTCAGTGTTTCAATATCATAGATAAGTACATTCATTATTTAATAATTAATAGTGGTATGAAGTTATGCAAAAACTCTTTGTTTATATCTATATGTGTAAATCTTTCTTCAGGTCTTAATGCTTCTAATGGTATGATATCAAATGCAATTGTTACTCTGTATCCATTATCATTTAACCACTCTGAGCTCCTGTGTTGATCACTCTCTGATTTACCTATTACACATAATCCATCAATGCTTTTGATTCTACATATCTGCTCACCTATTAGTGCTGGGACAGCATAATCAGTGTATGATTCGTGCTCACCCTCTGTATTAACACAATAGAAACCATGATATGTTTTATACTTAGCATTCCAATGGCTATGCCAATCTATATTCTTACCCTTATCAAATAGATTAACCCATGAACGTATGTAGTATTTACCTGGACGTAGTATCTCACCAAATGATCTAGCCATATTCATATACAACTCACTCAACTGCTCACATGGAAATGAGAACAGATTGTAATGATCGTGATATATAGAAGTAAAACATCCATACCCTTTTTCATCAGGTATGAATGGAAATATCTTGCTAAGCTCATTCTCTACATTTACACATGTTTTGTATAATGCTTTATTATCTATATTATTCCACTGTGTGAGCCATAGATAATCAGGTATAACTATATTCATTTCTTATATGTTTTAATGTATGCTTTGATGCACCATTTAATCATGTCCCATAAATAATATCTCTGTTCAGGTTTAGATAGCTTGTGTAAAGCTTCATAACATGCAAAATACTTATTCATAATTGGAAATTTATTTCCTTTTTGCTGCTTTTACAGGAGTTTTAACAGCTTTTTTAGGAGTTTTAGAAATATCTTTCTTATTTGGAGCAATTTTTACTTTCTCCCAATTAGGATTATTATTTTTCTTTTCTAATACTGTTAACATTGCAGCACTAATAATACCAAATAGCTTATCATCTTCTTCTAATACACTAGATAATGCAGCACCAATTGCTAATCCCTTATCTGTGTCATCATGATATACTAATTCTACATGATTACCTCGAATGCCCATAAAGAAATAGCCATTCAAATCTTTTACTGCTGGAACTTTACTCTTTGCCATGTTGTTTTGTTTTTAAATGCCTTCCAAGTGATGGATTATTCTGTAGAGATATCTCTCTATTATCTAATATCCATATATCTCCATCATCCATTCCACACACAAATAGTGTGTAATGTTCTTGAGAATAATCTATCACTAAGAATGCATATCCTTTGACACCATCAGATTTCCTGGTTATTGGTATCATTGGGTTTAATTGAATCATCATTGTCTTGTTTTGTATTGTCAAGAGGTGCGTTTATCCATTCTGCTATAATCCACACCCAAACTAATAATACAAAGGTAATTAAATATATCATCTCTCAAAGTTTTTAAATCTAACTAGTAACATTTGATGTGCGTCAGATGGTATATACATATATTTGTCTCCTTTAATATGAAGACGCTTAGATGGTCTATATTGTGCTTTGACAGCAAATATAGCATCTATTAGTTTAGAACATGCTTTAAGACTCTTAACGTAAGCAGAATCTTGTTCTTTTTCTTGAACTCTGATTGTATGTGTGCTATGTGGTTTAGCACTGTAGACTAGGCTGTAAGACATAATTGTGTGTATTATTGATTAGAAATAGAATGTCATACCATTGTCAGATATCTCTATCTTAGTTGGCTTACCAAATGTAATAGACTGTTTAGTCATCACTTTAGCTGTTTCAACAGCTGTTCTCTTGTTACGCACTGGTTGCATGTGTAACATCTTGTAATACACACCTGTATATGATCTACCTAAAGCTTTAGCAACAACGTGTGCTAATCTGCATAGAGACAATGGTTTAGGCATCTTTGCATTATCAGTTAATGCGTTCTTGATTTGTTTTAACTCTTTGTTAGAGTAATTAACTTGACCTTTTGTTTTCATGTGAATTGTTTTTAATTATTGAAAATTAGTTTTACCTCTATTTTTACCTGGCATGCACTTCTGTCTTTTAACTTGCTTAGGCAAATCATCCAACATTTGACTCATAGCAGGTGATACTGGACTCATAGGTTTTAATGGTAATGGTATTGTATTCTTACTGAATCTACCTGTATCAACACCATCTTTGAACCTACCATCTATTTCTCTTTCTCCTGGCTTAAGTATTTTAGTTAGTCTTTTACCAGTCTTTTTCTTATATACTATCATAATAATAAATTTAATAAAAGAGCCCCACATTTCTGCAGGGCTCAGTTCTTACTAACCACACACCATATCTAACCTAGCCTTAATCTATTATCTTCCCATAATGCACTGACATTCAGTTCTCTACACCATCTATTGTATCTTTCACGCTCTTCAGGTGTAAATGGCTTAACTGACTTAACTGTAATCTTGGGGTTGTCTTCTGTCTTTTGTTTGCTTTTGAATAGTTCTAATACCTTTTTCATAGCTATATCATTTTCGTTAATAATATTGTTATTCTGGGTCATGATCTGTCTTATCTTTAGGGTGATCATGTATCCATTCATCTTCAGGCTCATCATCCATATCATCCCAATCTCCTTCATCCTCAAGATACTCTTCTTCAATTGTATCTTCCTCATTCACATAGTCTGATTGTTTAATAATTACCTTTCCTGTATCATTTCCTTCGTCATCAACATAAGTAATAGCTTCTCTATCATCATTGACTTCAAGAGCTATTAATCCATCATTATCTCCATTCTCTCCATATATCCACTCATTGATGAACTTAGGTGACAAGTCTTCTAATACTATATTCTCAGTCCAATTACCATCATCATCTTCATAGCCATCATCATATTCCCACCAACCTATAAACTCAGGACGTACAAGTATTTCTTCTACATCATCTGGATTATTCATTGGCTGAATAATAAATGGCTCAACAGGTGCACCATTAATGGATATATATTCATCCATGTCATGTGGTAGCTCCTTTAATTCATATATGGTGATATAATTATATATCTTACCATACACCACATCACTGTGATGTTTCTTAAACCACATACCTATCTCCAATTGCTTGGGCATATATGATTTAAACACTAGTTTTGCTAATATAAGCATATTGTTTGTTTTAGATGGTGTAAATTAATAAAAATAGAGCCCTGCTAGGGGAAGCAGAGCCCTAAATCTAACACACATATTACCAACTAGCCAATATTTTTATAGCTGTGTTGAATGTGTCGTATAACTAATTGATAATTAATTATATGTGTTAGGTTAATTGTTATTTTCCTTAAACAAATCCATTATATCACCATGTTTCTCAATATCATGCAGAATATCATTGGCATCTTTGCCCTGATGCTGCATAATATGTTTTAACATCGCAATTTGCATGACAAATACAAGATATCCTTCTTTTTCTTCAGATGGATTCTCTAAATAATCATCAATACCTCTTTGTACTTGTTTAACAAGGATTTTAAATGGTAATGTATCAGCCATTGTGACTATCAACATTTCATGCATACTTTTACTCATAGTTTTGTATTGTGTTTGTTAATAAATGTATCGTTACCTGGTCCATAGTCATTCTTAATGAATAAGCGTCTTATCCAAAAGAATAATAATATAATCTGCTTCATAGTATTAGTTGATATAATACATACATCGCCTTTGGTAAGCATAAAAGGCTAATAATCCAAGATGTATGTAATGTGTTATAATGATGCTCCTAATGTAGCACCAATGATTAGAATGCATATCAATATAGCTGCATGTTGGTCATCCTCATGTTTAAGAAAGTCTTTAATAATCATATAAACAATCTTAATACCAATAAGTATAAATATACCAAAGCATATAAGTTGCATAGCCATAAGCATGGTTTGAAATGTTTCCATATAAATGTTATTTAACTGTGATGGTTAATGTATTGTATCCTAACTCAAGCTCAAACTTACCCATATAGCAGTTAAAGCCAGGTTTATCCTTATGACAATCCATAGAGAATGTCTTACCCTGAAACATAAGATGATCATGTCCAGAGGTAATAAGATTGTTATCCTTATCGTAGACACTAATCTCACACCATCCTTCTTCATTATGTTGCCATATCTCATTAGTATGAACTATTCTAATAAACTCAAATGTTTGTGTTTCTCTCATATAAATGTCTATTTAATGCTATATATATTATATTGTATAGCATGAATGATCAATGTTGTTAAATATGCTTAAAAGGGTCTATTAAACCCACACCATTTCTCTCTTTCACGCAGAAATTGTTGAGAATCAGTGTGTTATCCCTCAACCCCTAGCCCCTACACCCTCATAATATATATAAAGAGAGCAATGTTCTTTGTGGAACACTGCCCTCTTATTAATTACAAGGAGACTGCAATCAAATTCTTAATCTTATCTTCTGTAAGAGCTTCTACTTTGAACTCTTCCACAGTGATTTCATCAGCATTAAAGCTAATTCTGCCTGCATTGTTATCAGGCATATTGATTTGGTTGTAAACCTCACCTGCTGAACTGATTTGTTCTTTGATTTCAAAACCAAATAATTGGTTCAATGAAATCTCTTTGCTTCTAATGCCATCAGAAACAGGTTGTGAACAAGTAACTTGCTCTTCTGTGCCATCTGCTTTGATTAAGCAAGCAACTAATCGTCTGTCTGTAGCAACATAGTTGTTTGGTAGGAACTCAATCTTTCCACCTTTACCTACTACATCTACTACTTTACCTAATGAAGCAATTGGTGCACGTGCTTCTCGTACTTTGAAATTTAACGCCATTTTGTTTTAGCTTTAATTGTGAATAAAAAAATGTTAATATGTTAAAAGGGTTGTGACTGGAGAATGGTGAAGAATGAACAACTGCACTGTGCTTCGCTTACCCCCAAGCTCACGTAGTCTTGAATGGTGACAGAGATCCTGCAGAACCTTGTTACAGTTGTTCAATTATGTTAAAGTGGTTCAGAATGAAATGAGTCATTGAATTCGTTAGCCATATCACCATTAAGTGTTGGTGAACTGTTTACTAATTCAGCCTTTAATGTCTGAAGACAATCAAGTGTATCACCATAGACTAATGCTCTTGCTTCATCAGCACTGTTAGCACTAATATATTTACACTTAACATCATAGTCTTCATTCAAGTACAAAACTTTGTAGTTTCTCATAATTTTATTTATTTAGGAATGTAAAAAGGGTTATGACTGGGCTGAGAAGGGTTATGACAGGGTGTGGCAATTTTTCTTTTGCAACTTTTTGCCACAGATTTTGAGGCCTGCCACGCTGACCCTGGGGGGCACCCCCAACATCCCAAATCGCACAGGGGGTTGTGATGTGGAGTAGGCTCTCCTCCCATGGACACAAAAGGTAGGGGGGGCCATATAAAATTTTGTTGCCTAAGCAGGGGATGGTTCCATATGGAACGTCAAGCTATAACTTTACTATACACCCCCTGTGGTCAAGCTATAGCTTTACTTTTGTTCACATTTCCCTTCTGTTCACGAATACGTGAACAAGCTTTATTTGTGAACATAATGTCCTTTATTATACCCAATAAGATATAATTTGGTCCTTATAAGGGACATTATATGCGATAGGGTATAAAATAAATTTGGTTGGTATTATTTTTTACCACTACCTTTGAGGGTGGAGGGTGGGTTGTATATCCCCCTTGACAAACAAAGCTTAGATATGATGATATTAAACATGGTGCTTGCAGCTACATTGATTATGATGATAGGTGTAGTGATATGGGGATTTGCCTTCTTTGATGAGTATGAAGTGGGTATAGAATTCCTACCTAAGGATTACAACAGTTTTGAACTAGGTGTATCTAATAGAAACTACCATCTACAAGACGATGGATTAGAACAGGAGCTTAGGATAGGCTTGCTGTTATTTAGCTTTGTTATCCTGTTTAGGAGATTTGATGCATAATATAGCATTAACTTTTACAATAACTAAATTAGTTATTTGTAGATAGGTAAGATATACATACCTTTGTATCAACTAATTATGGAAACCAAACCAACAACATCCCCTATTGTACAACGACTGAAGACATCAGTCAATGACAGTGTTGTTATGGCTGAGAAGTATTATAGAATACTGTCAGCTGTAAACGACCTTAAGTTGACTAATAGGGAGATTCAGTTGATTGCGTTTGCTGCTAACAAGGGTAATATATCCTATGCTAACATACGTAAGGAATTCTGTGAGACTTATGGCAGTACACCCCCTGCTATAAACAACATTGTAAGTAAGCTGAAGAAGATGGGAGTGTTTATAAAGGATGGCACCAAGGTGAAGGTGAATCCAATCATCTTGCTCAACTTCGACAAGGATATTATATTGCAAATAAGTCTAATACATGGATAAGCCAATAAGCATGTCTGTTAAGGACTTCTTGGTTAGGACACTAGCTGTGAAGATGATGGTCTCTGAGAAGACAATTGAGACAGTGGTAAACCACCAGTTTCAGTCTGCTAATGAGGCAATGGATCTAAACAACAGTATTGAGATAGCTAGCTTTGGGAAGTTTTACTTCAATGAGAAGAAAGCTACAAAACGACTAGGACAACTGAACGCTAAGAAGAAGGCAATAGAAAACATTATATCAGATACGACAACATCTGAACAAAAGAGACGTTCGTCTCAGGTGACACTAGAAAAAACAGAAGCTCTGATCAATTTGTTAAAAACAAAAACTACGTATGAAGATCAACTTCTCTCAGATTTACGAGGGGTGGAAGAATAACCTCTTTCCAGCAGACGACATGAAGGAACATATAAGACAGGTGAGTCAAGAACGCATGGCTATCTGTGATGCATGTGAATGGTGTTCTGAAAACAAACCCAAGAAACCTCGTAGGTTTGACAAACACTGTACACATTGTGGATGTACCCTAGCAGCCAAGACTAAGTGTTTATCTTGTGCCTGTCCCATAGAAAAATGGGGACCAGAAATGGACTCTAGGGAAGATGAAGAACAATTAATACAAACAATATATGGAAAACAGGGAAGTGAAAATAGAGAAGATTCCACTGGACAAGCTAATTGATACGCTTGTTGACTTATATAACAGAGGCATAGACTACATAGATGTAGTGGGTGTTCCTGGCAAAGAGTTTGATAGAATGGGAATAGCTTTTACAAGAGACTATATGACAGAACAAGGAAAGAAAAACTTTGAAGGAGTAAATCTTGATATAGAGATCACAACTCCTAAGTTAACAGATGATGATTTAAACGAATTAATATAAGACTAATGAGTAAAAAAACTCACTATACAGAAGTCATTAATATACTACAAGAACTACATAAGGATTTTCCTACATATAATTTGGGAAGACACCTAGCTACAGCTCTTGCAGATTATGGTGATATTTGGGGCATAACAGACAAAGAACTTGCTTTTGCTCTAAGCAAATACAAGACTGAGATTGAGATGGATGTTCCTCATACAGATGAATCTGAATTAGAAAAAATAATCAAAGAGGGCATGGACCTCGACAATATCCTCAAGGAGGAGGATGAAGATGGCGACTATTAAGAAAACTACATATGTAAATACAGAGCTTGAATGGGCTGAGTCACAACTCAAAACATGGAAAGCTTATGTTGATGCTAACCCACTACATGAATTGAAAGATAGGATTGAGTGGAAACCTACAGCTAAAGGAGGAATGTTACCTATGGTGATAGCCTCTATAGAAGCACAAGGTAAGTTTGTTCAGGAAACAATGAAGAACTACTTAGCTTTAGTTGAGGTGGTAGATAAGCTAAGAAGCATGGAAGAAGCAAAGGTAGAAGTGAGAGGTAAAGGTGAGTTATCAGGAGCTGCTGCTGAGTTCTTAGCAAATAGAAAATAATGGAACTACAAAGTATAGACTATAAAGACTGGTTCATAAATCAGAAGCGTATTCCTGACAAGGACTCTGCTGAGTGTAAGCCATTTTTTGACTTTCACAGAGAACTATGCTTGAATGGAGCAATGATGGGGGGTACTTACATTAACCCCTTTTTATATTGGCACCTTAACATATGGCATACAGAAGTAGACGTAATAGATGATTATGGGAGGATTGCACAGAAATATGCCAATCCCCTATTAAGAGATAACGAATGGCTTGTGACGAACGAAATTGACAGAGCTCAACAAGAAAAGAGGGGCTTAGTCATTCTAGGTATTAGACGTTTTGCCAAGTCAGTTTTAGAAGCATCCTATATAGCATGGGGTGCAACCTTTGATGAAAACAGTCAGAATATCATAGCAGGCTTAAATGCCCCAGATATTAAACTGATTACTGATAAGATAGACAAGGGATTGAATTTCATTCCTGAGTATTGGAGGTGGCAGAGAATTGAGGACAACTGGAAGAACCAAGTGACTCTAGGTATAAAGACCAAGTCTGGTGAACGTATCCCATTCTCTTCCATTCTAATACGTAACCTTGATGAAGGTAATAATGAAGAGGCAATTGCAGGTACAAAACCACGTAAATTAATTATAGATGAGATTGGTAAAGGTAATTTCCTTAGAGGTTTACAGGCAGCTATTCCTGGCTTCACTACACCCTATGGTTGGGGATGTAGCCCCATACTTACTGGGACTGGTGGTGACATGAAGAAATTTATGGATGCCAAGAGCTTAATGTTTGACGTAGATAACTTTAATTTCCTTACATATAATAATGCTAAAGATGACAAACGTATTCATGGATTGTTCATCTCCCATAAATATAGAATGGAGGCAAAGGAGGAATCTAGTCTTGGAGTTTTCTTAGATGAGCCTAGTGGATCAGACTTACATAATGTTAAGATGCTTGTAAGTAATGAGGAGAAAGCTACAAAAGTTACAAATGATAACTTAGAAAGACTTAAGAAAGCTGGTGATCGTATAGCTTATTTAAAAGAAAAGATGTACTACCCTCAAGAAGTGGATGATATCTTTTTGAATGAGGACACAAATATATTTGATATTGAGAGTGCTAAGAGACAGAAGATTAGATTATTAAATCAAGAAAGAACAGGTACACCTGTTATATTGTTTAATGATGGAGAGAAGATAGCTCATGAGTTTACAGACAAAATGCCTATCTCTAACTTCCCTCTAAAGAACTCAGATTTAAAAGAAGCACCTGTAGTTATATATGAATTCCCTATAGATAATCCACCTTATGGTTTGTATGTAGCAGGAGTCGATCCATATAGACAAGGTAAGTCTGCATATTCAACTTCACTTGGATCTGTGTACATATATAAGAGAATGCATGAGATTAGTGGTGAGAAGTATCAAGATATGTTTGTAGCTTCATATTGTGCAAGACCTGATAAGAAAGAAACTTGGGAAGAACAAGCTAGATTTCTTATAAAGTATTATAACGCTAGAGCTCTTTGTGAGAATGATGATATATCCTTTATTGAATATATGAAGAGTAAAGGTGATGCTCATTATTTAGAGAAACAACCTGAGTGGCTTAAGGAAATTGTTCCTAACACTACAGTTAAAAGAGATTATGGAATTCATCGTTCAAGTGAAAAGATAATTGACTACCTTCACACATGTCTTAAAAAATACATGGAAAGTCCTATCTTTGTAGAGAAGAATGAAGCTGGTGAAGTGATTAGAGAAGTGCTAGGAGTAAGTAAGATATTTGATCCTGTATTGCTTGAAGAGATTATTCAATACAATGATCAAGGTAACTTTGATAGAATTGTAGCTGCAGAGTTAGCCATAGCACAAGCTTTAAAGATGGACCCAATTATGGGTAAGATAGGAGGAACTTCAGACGAAAGAGTTACTTCTATGTTTAAAAAGAAGAGAGGAAATATATTGTTCACTGATGCTAGAAATAGTATGTTTGGACAATCAAAAAATAAATATAAACGCAATAAATTGTTTTCATAATGGCAATTATAAGGTATACGAAAGACGCAACAATAAGATATGCTTATCTGAATATCTTCCCTGATCAGTTTAAGACTGAGAAAGAGAAGATGGATGAAAGCTGGATCAAGAACACAATGGACTACTTTGCTAACAAAGCATATGCTGAATATGTAAGAAGCAGAGATACATTTGTAAAGAACTATGATCTTATTAAAGGTATTTTAAGAAGAGAAGATTTTTATGTAGAACCAGAAGTTAGAAGCTTTACAGATGTACTTACAGCAGATCTTGAGCTTCCTGCGTATGTGAAACATTATTCTATAATGACTACTCCTGTTAATGAATTAGTGGGAGAGATCAGTAAAAGACCTGATGCATTTCGTGTCAAAGCATTTGATGATGATAGTAAATCAGAAGAACTAGAGTTTAAAACTCAAATGTTAAATGATTATATTACTAATCAAGCAAAACAAAAGATACAAGAAAAGGCTGCTATGGAAGGTCAGGAGATTGAAGAAGAAGAGCTAAATCAAATGACGTTAGAGGATGTTAAAGATGAATTAGATAGTTATACATCTATTGCTGAGAAATGGGCTAACCATATTCTTACAGCTCAAAAGTTAGAATTTAATCTTAAAGAGAAAGGTGAAGATTCATTTAGAGATCTTTTAATATCTGCTAGAGAGTTCTTCCATATCTATGAAGATAACTCAAAGCTTGGATTTAATGTAGAAGTAGCTAACCCAAAAAACACTTGGTTCTTAACCACTCCTGATAGAAAGTGGATTTCAGATGTTACAGGTAGAGCACAAGGAGCATATGCTGCTGGTACTGTACAGGTATTAGAATTATCTGAGATTATTGAATCTATTCCAGACTTAACTAAAGATGAAATTGATCACTTACGTAGTTCACTACAAGACTATGGTCTTATCAATGTTAGAGAATCTAATTTAGGTAACCCTAATGCTATTCCAGGTAATGACTCTATTCAATATGATACATATGATCCATTAGTTCTACAAACTAGAATGATCATTGAGTCTGAGATGAAAGAGAACAATGATGGACTTAAGGATTTCTTAGGACTAACTTCTAATGTTAGTAGTTTTGGTTATAAGTATGTTGTAGTAAGAGCTTACTGGATTTCTAAGAAAAAGATTGGTAAAGTTATTTACTTAGATGAAATGGGTAATGAACAATCTTTGTTAGTAGATGAAAACTATAAGTCAAAAACTATACCTACAGAAGAATCATTAGAATGGGGATGGATTAACCAATGGTATCAAGGTATTAAGATTGGTCCAGATATCTACCACATTAAACCTTATAAGTTATTACCTTATTGTCCAATCATTGGTCAAACATTTGAAGTTAAGAATACAGAAGCTAAAAGCTTGGTAGATATGATGAAACCTTTCCAAGTAATTTATAATGTTTGTATGAATCAACTTTATAAGTTATTAGAGAAGGAAGTAGGTAAGGTACAGTTAATGTCTATTAGACATATTCCTATTCCTAAAGATGGTGATGCACAAGATGCATTAGATATCTGGGAAATGGAAGCACGTAATAGAGGAGTAGTATTTGTGGATGATAGCCCAGAGAACTTAAAGAGTCCTTCTAGCTTTAACCAATATACAAGCTTAGACCTTACACGTACGCAGGAGATCCAAGCAAGATATACTTTAGCACAACAGATAAAGAATGAATGTTGGGAATTAGTTGGTTTATCTAAGCAAAGACTTGGATCTGTATCAGCTAGTGAATCAGCTACAGGTACTAATACTGCTATACAACAATCTTATTCTCAAACAGAACCTTTGTTTGTAGCACATGAATATATTATGGGTCAGTTGTATCAAGCTATTATTGATGCAGCTTTATTTGTTGAAAGTAAAAAACCACAATCTACTATATCTTATATCACGAGTGAAGGTGAATCAGCATTTGTAACTGTAAATGGTACAGATCTTAGATTTAGAGATTTAAAAGTATATTTAACTAACAGACCTGAAGATAAAGAAATGTTCAATGAGATTAGAGGATTATCTCAAGCTGTTATTCAAAATGGTGGTAGCTTATATGATATCATTGAGCTTTATAGTACTAACTCTGTACGTCAGATGAAGAAGGTATTCAAGACGCTTAAGAATAGACAAGATGAATTACAAAATCAACAATTACAACAAAAGCAACAGCAATTAGATCAACAAAACGAACAAGCTCAAGCTCAGTTACAACAAGCTCAGCAACAATATGATCAAAAAATAGCTCATGATGATTACCAAAAAGATCTTGATAGAATCAATAAAGTTGAGGTTGCTACAATTATGGCTGAGTCCAAGGGTATGTCTGTAACAGATAAAGACTCAAATGGAGTACCTGACGCACTAGAAATTAGTAAATTACAGAATGAACAATCTAAAGCTGCTAAAGACTATCAATCTAAAATGATGGATATTCAAAATAAGAGTAGACTTGCTTCTGAGAAGTTACAACTAGAGAGAGAGAAACTACAAGTAGAAAGAGAGAACCAAGCAAATGATTTAAAAGTTGCTCAAATGAATGCCAAGAATAGATCTGCTAAGAAAACCAAATAATTATGTTTGATAAACTGATTGAGATAATAACCAACTGGTGGTTACAAATAACCCCACTTATCATCATCAGGGATTATGAAGAAGCTGTGTTGCTCAGGTTTGGGAAATTTAAAGCTGTTCTCAAACCTGGGTTGCATATGAAAATCCCTCTTTTTGATGAAGTAATAGATCAACATGTAGTAGTAACTACGTTAAGTTTAGATGCCCAATCTTTATATACTCTTGACAAACAAAACATTGTAGTTAAGGGACTTATCAAGTATAAGATAGCAGATGTTAAAACATTCTTACTAGAAGTGTATGATGCCCAAGATGCTTTATCAGATATGTCTCAAAGCATAATCAAAAACATTATCATGTCTATGACCTTGGAAGAATGTACAGATTCTGAATTAGATAATACTTTGACTAAGAAAGTTAGGGTTGAGGCACGTAAGTGGGGAGTTGAGGTTCAACAAGTTACACTTACAGATCTAGCTCCAATTAAAAGCTTTAGACTAATAAATGACAATTTTGTTAACAAATTAGATTAGAGTAAAAAATATTAATGCTATATTATATTGAATAATGGTCTATATAGAGCCTTCCCTCTTTGCTATTAATTTAACTTAATATACTTTTACATTGAAAACCAAATAAATACAACTACATATGGCTGAAAATCTAGATATGCCTCAGATAGGCAACTTTAGTATTCAAGATACTATGGACATGGGAATGGGTAGTCAAGAGTTATTAAATGACTTATTGTCCCCTGAAAGTGCAACATCTAGCCCTGATGATATTCAGGACATTAAAGATGAACCTGCTCCTGCTCCAACAAAGAAAACTACTTCTAAACAACCAGCTGCTTCAGATCCAGAACCTGAAAAGAAAGATGAAGATTCTAAAAAGGATATTCAAAGTTTCTTGTATGGTGAAGATGATGAAGAAGGCGAGGAAGAAGATGACGAACCAGCAGCTGCACCAGCTAAGAAAGCTACTGCACAAACTGCTGATAATCAAGAAGATAGTGATGAAGAAGAAGACGCTCCTACGAGCCAATTTACTGCTTTATCAAATGACCTTTTCAAACTAGGTGTTTTCTCTAAAGATGAAGATGAAGAAGATACCCCAATAGATACTCCTGAAGCATTCTTAGAACGCTTCCAAGCAGAAAAGAAAAAAGGAGCTATTGAAATTGTAGATAACTTCATTGGACAGTTTGGAGAAGATTATCAAAAAGCATTTGATGCCATATTTGTAAAAGGTATAGATCCTAAAGAATATTTTGGTGCATTTGGCCAACTTCAATCTTTTGCTGAAATGGATCTTACACAAGAAAGTAACCAAGTAGCTGTCATCAGACAAGCTTTAACTGATCAAGGTTTTGAACCTGAAGACGTTACAACAGAAGTAGAAAGATTAAAAAACTATGGTGATTTAGAAACTGTTGCTGCTAAACATCATAAAGTCCTAATAAAGAAAGAGGGTCAAAAGCTTCAACAACTGGAGCAACAAAAAGAAGCCCAATTACAACAGCAACAAGCCATCAAGCAACAATACTATCAAAATGTAAACAATGTTTTACAAGAGAAGATTAAAGCTAAAGAATTTGATGGCATACCAATTAACCCTAAATTAGCTGGTGAACTACAAGATTTCCTAGTAACAGATAAGTACAAAACAAATTCTGGTGAAACATTAACAGATTTTGATCGTACTATTCTAGAGCTGAAACGTCCTGAGAATCATGCAACCAAAGTAAAACTTGCGTTGATCATGAAGATAATGGAGAAAGATCCTACATTATCTACTATTCAAAAGACAGGTATCACCAAAAAGTCTAATGAATTATTTGGTGAAGTTGCCAGACAAGCTCAAAAAAGTTCAGTGAAATCTAAGCCAGCAGTTAAATCCACATCTTGGTTTCAATAAACAATTTATATAACAAAAATTAAAAAGGATAACAAATGGCAATTCAAACAATCCCAGGTTTAACTGGTTTTACCTATGCTAGAGTCGCTTCTATGGACAAGCGTGCTGTAGGTAAATTGACTGACTCAAACCATTTAGAGAGCTTTCACTCAACTGAGCCTGCTGATTATGATAAAAAGATCATCAGCTTATATACTCAGAGTTCTCTTTATAGTAATGACTTCTTGGATATGATTAACAAGAGCACACCTTACTATATCGACAATAATAGTGATGCTTGGAAATGGCAAGTGCAAGTACCTTACAAGTTCCCAAAAATCATTGACGTTCCAGTTTCTACTCAGGAGTTAAACAAACCTGGTATTGATGGACAAGAGTTTCAATTAATCATTGACACTAATGAATTTTCTAAGAACGCAATCATCTCTGTAGGTACACGTCAATATGGTCCACGTTTCTACGTAGTAAAAGATCCAGTTCCTTGGAACGTTGGATACTTGTACACATTCACTTTAGTAAGTGACAACCCAACTGTTGATTTCGTAAGCTCTATCTTCTTGCAAGTAGGTGTGGAATTAGAGTTAGTTGATGCTGCAATTGGTGAATTCGATCAAGACTTATTAGGTCTTCCTCGTTTAGGTGAGCAAATCACAATGTTTGAATCTTTAGGTTCTGCATATGGTTATGAGCACAAAATCACTGAGTGGGCTGATGACAAGATGATGAGAGATGCTTCTGGCAAACCTTTAGATATCTTAGTATACGCTCCTCAAAGACGTAACCAATTACCTTTAACTCGTAATGATGTTAAGTGGGAACCATTTATTGAGTTCTGGATGCGTAAGTCTATGTTAGAATTAAAAGTTAAGCGTATGATCTGGGCTCGTCCTGGTACTGTGAAGACTAATGGTTCTAAGCAAGAATTAAAGCGTACTTCTGCTGGTGTATATCACAGAATGCGTAACAATGGTAACTTAGTACAGTACAACAGAGGTGAGTTCACTGCGAACTTAATTCGTTCTGTATTTGGTGACTTATTCTACAGACGTGTGGATGTTAAAGACAGACGTGTTAAAATGTACACTAATGAAGCTGGCTTTGACGTATTCCAACAAGCTTTAAAAACAGATGCTTTAAATTCTGGTTTAACTTTCATGGCTGATTCTGGTAACAGATACATGCAAGGAGAAGGCCAACATATCACATACAACTTTGCATTCGATGCAATGGTTACTCGTGAGACTGGTCGTGTTGAGTTAATTCACTTGAAAGAGTTAGACTTACCTCAAACAAACTTGGAATTTGGTCAAAATAAGAAATCTACTCCTGTATTCATGGTATTTGATGTATCTCCAATGAGTGATGGTTCTATGGTGAACAACATTCGTGAAGTACGTATGAAGGGTGCACCTTCTATGACTTGGGGTTATATTGATGGTACTCGTCACCACTTAGGCTTTGCTAAGTCTCAAGGTATGAGTTCTGCAAACAAATTCCCTGGATATGAGATCTGGATGAAAGATCGTTGTGATGTATTTATCGAAGATTTATCTCGTACAGTATTGATTGAAGAAATTCCTCAATTCTAATAAATGCCCCTCTAAGGACAGTATCCTCAGACTGACACCAATGGTGTTTCGCAAAAAACTCAGAAGACCTTCCCCCCACCTCCTAGTGGGGGAGTCTTCTAAACACAGATGGACATGTACAAGTAAATGCTGTACAGTGTTCCCTTCGATGGGAACCATCTGCAAATAAACCAAACAAAAAAACAACTACATATGGGTAAGATAGGAAAAATCTCTACTATTAAGAAAGAGTACAACAACTCACAATTGCAAACAATGCAAGGTGGTCTTGCTATGAAAGGTTATACAAGAATCCCTGGTACAGGTGTATTTAAGTATCCTTACAAAGAATTAGATGGTCAGTATAGAACAGGCTTAGATCCTAACGCTAGTTACATCAGAAGAATCCAAGATCCTTTAGAAAAGGAAATGGAAATTGAAAGAGTAACAGAATTAAGAGATAGACTTGAATTGGCTTTGAATGCTGACTTAGGTCCACGTTCTCAGTTTTGGAACTATGGCTTATCAACTTCTGTTGATGATTCTATGCACGTTCAACCTGTGAAATTATTAGATGGTGATAACTATTTTGACTTTACATTACCATTACAAGAATTAGCATTCTCATGGTTAAGGGTACATCCAACAATTGCTTCTAGCTACCAAGCTTGGGAGCGTGGTGAATTCCCTGCAGACATTCAGTATTATGTTGCTGATGATGATATTGAGAACAAGGTAATGTTTAAGAAGAAGCAGCTTATCAACAAAGCAATTGTTAAGTTTGATAGTATGACTCCTGAGAAGAAGAAGAAAGTGGCTCGTCTACTTGGTCTTCCAGTATCAGATGATTCCAAAGAAGAAGCAGTTTACAATCAGGTGGATAACCTATTGAAACAAACTGAATTCAAGAATGGCAAGTATCAAGGTTTGAATCCAATTGAGGTATTCAACAGATTTGCAGATATGAAAGAAAACTTACTCCATATTAAAGACTTGGTTAAACAAGCTGTTGCTCACTCAGTATATAGAGCTAAACCTAATGGTAAGATCTATGAAGGTGAATTTGAAATAGCTACTGATGAAGATGACTTAGTGAAGTTCTTAGCAGATGAAGATAACCAAGACCAATTGTTGATTTTAGAAGGTAAATTAAAAGGTAAAAAAATAGCTTCAATATGATCCCAGTAGATAGTTTATTATACAAGATTGATCAGAAACTAAATAAACTATCCACTAACGAACATCAGGAGATTCCTGTAGAAGATAAGATACTAGCTTTGAATGAAGCTCAAATCAAGCTGATAAAGCAGAAAGTTGATGGATGGAGTACAGTTTCTGGATTAGGTATGGATGCGTTTAAGAAACGTTACGAAGACTTGCAAAGTTTAGTAGAGCCTTATAACCACCAACCTCTTACCCTAGCATTAAAAAATGCTGAGTTAAACCAGTGGTTTGCAAACATCCATCTTCTTGATCCTCAGTATATGTTCTATGTAGATAGTTATGTATTAGCTGATAAAGGTAGATGTACAGATAGAAAGATATGGATTAATAGAGACTTGGCTAAGCATGGTGACTTACAGTTTTGCTTAAACAATGTCCACTACAAACCTTCTTTTGAATATCAAGAGACATTCAACTTTATATCTTCTGATGAGATCTCTATATTTACAGATGGTACATTTACACCAAAGACTATAAATATCTCTTACATGAGATATCCTCAATATATAAATAAAACAGGATATATCATGCTTGATGGAGAACCATCATTCGATCAGGATTGTGAGCTTGAACTTTACCTAGAAGATGAATTATTAGATCTGACAGTACAGAACTTGGCTATGTATACAGAAAACCAAAGTGCTGTTCAAAGCTCAATCTATAGGATTCAAACAAACGAATAATTTTTCATAACCTAAAATATAATCAAAATGGCTGATTTTTCATTAACCACGCTCTTTGTGGTTCCAGTAGGAAATACTCTACCTAGCTCTGGATCTACACAAAACTTAACAGCTGGTCAAGTAGGAATTTTTGGTAGTGATTACACAGTGGCTGACGCTGGTAACATTACAGACTTCCCTTACTTCTATGTCGCTCAAGGTAGAGTAAATACATACTTACAAGGTTCCAAGCGTTCAGACAAAATCTCTGGATGTCCTACTGGTAACTCTTGTAAAACAAACGTAACTGAATGGTATAAGTCAAGTGGCTGTGCTACTGCTGTGAATCAAATCACAGATGTAGTTAACTTCACTGTTAAACCAGGTGAAATTATCACTTTAACATTACGTGGTTTCTCTAGTTATTTAAACACATTGTACTTCAATGGTTTCACTCGTTCTGTAACAGTTAATGCTCCATGTTTACAATGTGGTGAAAATCCTTGTACAGATGTTGATGTTCCTACTTTAATTGATGAATTAATCATCAAGTTGGAATCTCATGCACCTGGTGACAACCCAGACAACATTTACTTAACTCAGTTCTATCAATTCCAAAGAGTTGGTGACGATCAAGACGCTTTCTTACGTATCACTGGTAAACCATTGACTGTATATGGACAACCTTGTGACGTTGCTGCATTCCCTTGGGAGTATGACAGATTCTATTTTAGAACTTTCATCTTCGCTGGTCCTGCAACTACTGCTGACTTCATCGTTGCTGATCCTTGTAATAGAGTTGCTGAGCCTGTAATTGTACAACGTTCTAACTATCCTGCTGGTACTTCTGCTGAAGTTCAACAATTAGAGAAGAACTTCTATAGCTACCAAGCTGGTTACTTAAAGCATTTATACAGAATGAATGGTTACAACGAGAACTTTGAGTCTTGGGTAACTGATGGTACAATCTATGATTTGTATTACATCAAATTCAATGAGTATGATAAGAGTGCTTATCAATGGGGTGACTACATTTATGAAGATAGCACTGTGATCATTGCTGTTCCTCAAGGTGAAACAACTGACATTGAAGAAATATTAGTGGCTGGTTTAGGACCTGTGGTTAGTGACACTATTTGTATCACAACTACTAGTACTACTACAAGTTCAACTAGTACTACAACAACAACAACTACTTTGATCCCTTAAGAAAAAGGTAGTATCATATTAACCTATGCCAGAGGGTGAGAGGATATCTCAAATCCTCTGGCATTTTTATTAGAATAACCATGACATTAGATTTTTTAGTAATCAATACATATACTACACAAACATTGGGTATAGCTGATATATCTGTATATGATACAGATCCACCTAATGTAAGTGCTCCTACTATGCAAATTACTGTTCCTGGTTTCACAACACCTGTTTCTATTCCATTTAATGTGAATAGCTTTAATGTTTATAACTCAATCATTTTAGGATTAAGTACATTCCCAGCAACAACACCTTTACCTGATGGAGTTTACTTCATGAAGTATTCAGTTGCTCCTGCTAATGTAAACTATGTAGAGAAAAACATTATGCGTACAGAACTTATCCAAGAGAAGTTTGACAATGCATTTATGAAGTTGGATATGATGGAATGTGATTCAGCAATTAGAACCCAAGCAAAAGTAGTTTTAAGTAGTATCAACTTTATGATTCAAGGCTCCATAGCAGCAGCTAATAACTGTGCTATTGACACAGCCAATAAACTATACACACAAGCGAACAGACAGTTGGATTATTTTATTGCAAACCAATGTGGTTGTACAGGAAACAACTATATAATTAATTTTCCTTAATATGGCAAACTGTAGAGGTTGTGGCATGAAGGTGGGATGTGGCTGTCAATTAATTAATGGCCTATGTTCAGCATGCAACAACAAACTTAAAACTGCTACAAATAGAATAAAAGATGTTATCACCAAGATTAACAGATTGTGTTATTGATGCCAGTATTCCTGTTACATTAACACAAATTGATGAAAGATTAACATATTGGGCAAATCTCCAATATAATAATATTGTCTTCTCTGTGAATAATTATATTCCTGGAGAGATAATACAAGATTTATTAAATTACAAACAAATATTAACATACAGACTTTGTAACCCAACCTATGCTATGATATGTGGACTTCCCACAACATCACAGGTGGTTAGTAGAGTTAAAGTGTTAATTCATAAATAAATAAACCATGTCTTGCGAAAGTTGCTATAATGGATGTGTTCAGACAGTGTCTGATGAATGTGTTAGATATACAGGTATAAACTATCCTGCATTAGGTGTTGAAACAGGAGACAATTTAATCTCTGTAGAACAAGCTATAATGAATGCTCTGGTTCCTTTACTAACTGGTACAGGAGATGCAATCACTCTTAGTGCAGGAGATGTATGTGCATTAGTTACTGGCTATCTTACATCAGGTTTAACTCATACATCTAAAGAATGGATTACAGCTCTTTCTAAAGGAGAGTGTAATTTACAAGCACAGATTGTAGCTATTAATAATACATTAGCTATACTTAATGCTGATTATTCAATTGATTGTCTTACAGGAGTAACAGCTTCTTCTGACACTCATGCTGTTTTACAAGCTGTTATAACAAAGCTTTGTACAACAGTGGCTGATCTTGCTGCTCTTACACTTGATGTAGATACAAACTATGTTAAGCTTGCAGACCTTGATGCTTTGATTGCAGCTTATTTAGCTAGTCAAGGTGGTGGTGGTTCAAACCAACAATATTTAAAAATGGTTCCATATGTAGCATATGAATACTATGGGTCATTAAATAACTTTGATGGTACAGGTGCAGGTTTAAATGCTGCTGGATTTTATAAAGTATATTTATGTAATGGCTTAAATGGTACCCCTGATAAAAGAGGACGTGTTGCTGTTGGAGCTATTGCTAATGTACCTCCAGTGGGAGTGGGCTTAGATGCTGCTGTAAATCCAGCAAATCCAGGTAATCCAAACTATGCTGTATACAACACAGCAGGTGCAAATACTGTTACCCTTATCACAGCTCAAATTCCTTCACACTCACATGGTGCTTCAGTGGTAGCATCTGGATCAGTAGGCAACCACACTCATATTGTTATGGGAGGTGGAGGTCCTGGTTCAGGAAACGTTCCTAATTCTACACAAGTTATAGCAAATGAAACTGCACAAGGTGGAAACTCTTCATATAAACTGTTACCTGCCAATGTGCAATCACATAATACTGGTATAACAAGTGCAAGTGGAGCTGGATCAGTATCACTTAGTGTGGCTGTTACAAATGCTAATACAGGATCTGGTGAATCTCATCCAAATATTCAACCTGTCATAGCTGCATATTATATCATGTACATTCCTTAATCTTCTTAAACTAATTATAAAATGGCTTGCAATCCTGGAGATCCTTGTTACAACGCATACTATCAACCTAATCAAAACTGTAATTCACTTCCTTGTGCAACTACAGCAGATCTTGTTATATATAATGGTCCTAACCTTCCTTATACAGGAATACAAACTGGCAACAACTTAGACTGTGCTTTATCAAAAATAGATGATGCATTCAGTAATGGTGTTGTTGGTCTTAATGGTACATCTGGAACCTCTGGTTCTAGTGGTCGCACAGGTACTGCTGGTACGTCTGGTGCTTCAGGAGCTGCTGGTACTAATGGTTCTTCTGGTACTTCTGGTGCGAGTGGTGCTGCTGGTGCTGCTGGTTCATCTGGTACTAGTGCTACGTCAGGTATTACTGGTACAGCAGGAACAGCTGGTAGAGATGGCTCTAGTGGAGTTTCTGGTACATCAGGATTAAGTGGAACAGCAGGTGTTTCTGGATCATCAGGTACTTCTGCAAGTTCAGGTACTGCAGGTACATCTGGATCAGATGGTTCATCTGGTACAGCAGGTACAACAGGAACAGATGGTAGCTCTGGTACATCAGGACGTGATGCAACAGCTGGTACTTCTGGATCAAGTGCATCTTCTGGAACTTCTGCTACATCTGGAACTTCTGCTTCTTCAGGAACCAATGGTACAACTGGTACTTCTGGTACATCTGGTTTAAATGGAGATAGATATTTAACTTCTTCTACTACTTCTTTATTAATAGGAGCTGGAGTAAAAAGTCTAACAGTAGGAACAGGACTAGCATATAGTGTTGCTCAAACTGTTTTAATAACTTATGATGGTTCCAATACAATGCAAGGCTCTGTTACTAGCTACGATAGTGGTACAGGTGCTTTGATAGTTAATGTTACTACAACAACAGGTTCTGGAACATATGCAGTTTGGACTGTAAACTTATTTGGAGCTGCTGGTGGTAATGGTACTTCTGGTACCAGTGGATCATCAGGATCATCTGCAACATCTGGAACATCTGCAACAGCTGGAACTTCTGGTAGTTCAGGATCATCAGGAACTAATGGTAGCTCTGGTACAAGTGGAACCAGTGGAACCAGTGGTACATCTGCAAGTGCAGGAACTCATGGAACAAGTGGTAGTTCAGGCTCAGCAGGTACATCTGCTACAGCAGGTACAAGTACTGGTACTTCTGGTACATCTGGTGCAAATGGTTCTAGTGGAGCTACAGGTTCTTCTGGAACATCTGGTGGAAGTGGATCATCTGGTACCTCTGGTGGTACAGGTGCATCTGGAACTGCAGGAACTTCAGGATCGTCTGGGTCATCTGGGTCATCTGGGTCATCTGGCTCTTCAGGATCAAGTGGAACTAGTGGAACTAGTGGAACTAGTGGTTCATCTGGTTCATCTGGCTCTTCAGGATCAAGTGGTTCTAGTTCAAATGGTTCTAGTGGTACAAGTGGCTCTAGTGGATCTTCAGGTTCATCTGGTTCATCTGGTTCATCTGGTTCTTCTGGCTCAAGTGGCTCATCAGTAGCACTTTCTGGAACAACTAATTATTTAGGTAAATTTACAAGTGCTTCAACACTTGGTAATAGTGGATTTGTTGATGATGGTACAACAATTGCTACATCTGAAATTGTATATACTGCAAACAACTTTAAAACAGCAGGAATTGTACAATTTGATAATACTAATACAGGTATATACAATCAAGCTAATAACTATACTTTCTATGCAATAACAGGAGGAGGATGGGTATCTAGTACAGCAATTAGTGCTACAGCATTCTTTGAGTCTTCTGATATTAGATATAAAAATGTAATTGAAACAAATCCTCAAATAGATTTATTAGGAATAGATGTAATCAAGTTTGTAAGAACTGATGATGAAACAAATAAAGTTAGATATGGATATTCAGCTCAACAAGTACAATCAATACTTCCAGATGCAGTTACAGGAGAAGATAAACTATCTGTAAACTACATGGATGTTCATACTTTGAAAATAGCAGCATTAGAAAAACGTATTGCAGAATTAGAAGCTAAATTAAACAAATAATGAGTTGGAATACATTACTACCAAATCAGTGTATATCATTTAATAATTTACAAGATGCTTGTAATCAATTATTCTTTTTTTCAACTCAACCTATTCCTGTAAGCACTGAACAAATTACTAAACAAGACTTTCAAGATTATATACTTGTACCTGATAGTGTATCTAACTATCCTCCTTTTGTAAACAAAGCTCAAAATCAACTTGTTGTAAAAAGTGACGTTGCAATATTTGGAGATGCTATATTAACTCCTAATTATGGTATATCTTTTACAGGAATATCTTATTATGATCTAGCTAGTAGTTACATACCAGTAGGAATTTGGAGTCTTCCTGCATCTTCAACTCAAAATACTCAATACTATTCTAGTTTTGGTATTAGTGGTTTTCCTTATTTATATATAGAAGTTGATGGTACTAGCACTAGTCCATCAGGATATTTTAGTGTAAATCTATCTGTAAATGGAAGTGTAGTTTCTGATGGTACTTTTTACTATACAAGTGGACCACAACCTACTATAGTTTATCTTAATCCTGAACTTATATATGCTCCTAATAGTATAGAACTAACTATTATTGATGGACAAGCAACTCCTATAAATTTTACCTTCCAAGATCAGAATGGAGGAATTCCTATAACAGCAGTATCCATGAATAGAGGATCTGGTCAATATCAAATGGTAGCAACTGGTTCTGATGGACGAAATATAGGTTTCAAAGAAGGAAGTTTATATAGATCTATTGATTATGGTGCAACATGGCAAAAATCTTCTAATAATACATTATATTATTGGCAAAGAATAGCAATGTCTGACACTGGTCAGTATATGATTGGTGCTTCATTAAATGGTCCATTAATGTTATCTAGTAACTATGGTGCAAGTTTTGTTGATATAACTAGTAGAATACGAGGTAATGCTACAGAATATTTTGAAGGAGTGGGAGTTTCTGGAAATGGACAGTATATAATAGTTTGTTATGAATTAGGTAATTCTCAATATACTACAAAGATTTCAAACAACTATGGAGCTGCTGGATCTTGGTCAGTTATTCCAGGAATATCATACAGTACTTCACCTTATTATGAAGATGGTTACAGTATTCAAGGAGTGGCAATAAGTGACACTGGTCAATATATATATCTTTCATATAGTTATACTTCATTATCAAGTGCTGGAACAATTGTGAAATCATCTGACTATGGTGCTACATGGCAAACAGTATATCCTGGAACTCAATATGTAAGAGATATTAGTTGTAGCAGTGATGGATCAACAGTTGTTGTAACAGGTGCTGTGCAAAACTATGGTGCAGCATATTTAACAAGAGGCTTTATGTTTAAATCTACTAATTATGGAGCATCTTATACTAGTATTGAAACTGGAAACTCTTACTTACGAAACTGGTACAGAGTGGGACAATTATATGCATCTACATCTCCTTCTGGATATGGCACTGTAATGACTTATGCAGGTGACTATCCTAATCAAGCAATTGATGCAGCAAAAACAGTTCCTGTTGGTGGTGATACTTTAGGATCTGTTGTCAATAGTAGTCTTACAGGCATGGGAACAAGACCATTTACAGATTGTGCTGTAGGTGGTACAGATGGACCATATAGATTACTTGGATCAACAACTGGATTATTTAGATCTACAAATGGAGGAAGCACATGGACTCAACTTTAATATAAAACCAATATGACAGTAACAATAACTCTTACCCTAGCAGGATCAGATACAGGTCCTTTCAACTTATACTCAGATGTAGATGGATATACTTCTGCATTTCAAACTAATGTACCTAGAGGTGACTTTCTAGGAGCAGGACTTACAACTGGTACAGTTCCTGATGGAACTACAGAAATCTTAGTAAGATCAACAGGAGCTTGTCAGAGAGACCTCTACTTAGCTGTAGCTGGGGCACCTGCTACAACTACAACAACTACCAGTAGTACAAGTACAACTTCTACTAGTACAACTGCTGCTCCTACTGAATATACATTAGCTCAGATAGGACGCTATTCTCAGCGTGATGGATGTCCTTTAGCATCAATACTAAGAATATTCTTAGATGCTTCTGACTATGCATTGTTTGAAAACAATGGTTACTCATTTGCAGGTCTTGGAGGAGGTTCTTCTACAACTTGTACAGCAATTGCTAGAAATTCTATAGGTGTTCCTATCACTGCTCTATTCTTTGATACAGATAATATATCTTGGAAACTATCAGCTGGCAACTTTGACTATAATGAGTTCCAATGTTAATATAATTTAAAAACCTCTGTTTGTTGGTTTACAGAAGGTCTCCCCTAGGGTTTCTACCCTGGGGGTTTTTGTTTAAAAACTAACTAAAAAAGTTATTCTATATAATTAAAATAGTTAGGTTATTTTTGGGAAATTCAGAAATAGTTCATACCTTTACAGTAATTTTAACTAAAATGAACTACATATGCCTGAGAATCAAGCATTGCTAAACCAGCTAGAAGAAATCCTACACTGGAAAAAGAGTAAAAAATTCTACGCTGACAAGCTTGGAATTACAGAGTCAGATGTTGATGAGTTATTAAAAGAGTTGAGAAGTAGAGAGAGTATTATTCAAGAGGCAGAAGCAGCCAACTATATCTCTGAGCTAGAAGAGACAATAGTAAGATTTGAAGAAGATCTAGCTAAAGGAACAGGAGAGGTTATCTTCAATACAAAGGATGAGATCAAGAGTCTTGATGAGCTCATAGTAAAGTGTAAGATTGACACAGACAAATGGGAAATCACCAAATACGTACAGAACTACTGGGGAAATGGTGAGACACCACATTGGCAAGTCAAAGCATGGTTAGGGAAGAAGTCTACAGAGCAAGTTTTTCAAGATGCATTTGTAGACTTTTTAAGTTCATATAGTCCTGTGTCTCAAGAAGTTATGAGTCCTAAGGTTGACTTTGGCAAACCAAATGGTATGCTAGTTATCAATAAACAAGACTCTCACTTGAATAAGCATGACATAGATGGGAACAACAATGTGGTAGACAGATTGGCTAACATCATGTACAAGGTAGAGTTAATAGCTAACCAAGCCCAGCTCTCCAATAACTTAGAACAAATTACATATATCATTGGTTCTGACGAGTTCAACAGTGAATACACTGGTATGACTACAAAAGGAACTCCTCAACAAAACACTCACAGCTACCATACCTCTTTTGAGTATATATGTGGACATGAGGTATTGATGATTACAATGTTATTACAATATGCACAGAATGTGAACGTTGTATACGTAGCAGGTAATCATGATGAGTTTGTAGGATGGCATATGGTAAACTGGTTACAGACTTACTTTAGAAACACAGAAAGATTGACATTTGACTGTTCTCCTAAGTATAGAAAGTACATAAGCTATGGTGAGTCAGCATTGATGTTTAACCATGGAGATGCTATCAAGCCTGCAAAGCTTGCTGCATTATTTCCAATAGAGTTTAGAGAAGCATGGTCTTTCCATAACAAGTTCTACATCTTTACTGGAGACAAACATCATGAAGTAAGTCATGATTTCAATGGTATTAAGTTTTATCAAATCCCAGCATTCTCTAATGCTAAGAGTCTATGGGATGACAAGAATGGTCACACAATGTCTAAAGCAGAAGTGACAGGCTTCCTAATAGATGAGGGAGATGGAATAACAAATATATTCAAACAGTATTTATAATGGCTACATTACGTAAAATGGTTTCAGATGTTCGTGCAATGCACAAACTATTGACAACAGATAACCTTATCACTGATAGGGTGGTTGCATCTGAAATTAGAAACAATACATTTTTATTGGTAAAAAGGGAAACAAACCTTAGAAAGCTTTGGGCTACTGATACAGTATTCCAAACGCTTCCTTGTTTAGAGATGGTACAGGTTCCTATTTCTGATTGCTGTGAGTATGTTGATCCTTGTCAAGTGGCAAGAAGTAAATATAAACTACCTCGCATCAGTGAAGGAAACTATCAATATCTTATTCAAGGTGTTTACTCTATCAACGCTATGGGTGGTAAAGGAAGAAGATTTAAAGAGATCACAATTAACAGATACTTAAACTTATTAAAGCTGCCTATCATTAAGAGCGAGCAGTATTACTGGATAGCAAATGGTGGATATTTATATGTTAATAATCCTAATTTGCAATCAGTAAGAATCTCTGCATTCTTTGAAGAAGATGTTCCTAATGATATACTGTATCCTCAAGATTGTGCATGTGGACCTACTCCTACAGTGAGTGATGAAGATTACTGTATGAACCCACTAGATAAAGAGTTTGGATGTCCAGGTTACTTAGAGAAGCAAGTTCTTGAACTAACATCTCAAAAACTATTATCTACTTACTTTAGCATTAAGACTGACATGACATTTGATGGTATAGATGGTCAAGCTCCCAATGCTAAACCAACCCAGTAATGCGAACCAAGATTGACTGGAGAAGCTCCAGTAAAGAAAACTACAACAACTTCTGCAGAAAAAACCCCACCATAAAAATTACATTTAATGAGTGGAGAAACATTATATATCAATATAATGAACATTTCAAAAACTACATTCTAGAAACAGGAGAGAAAGCAAGACTTCCTTTTGGCTTTGGTGAATTCTCTATCAATAAAAAGAAGAGAAAGAAAATGAAAACAGTTGATGGTAAGGAGATGGTTAACCTACCAGTTGATTGGAAACGAAGCAAAGAAAAAGGGAAGATCATCTACAACTTTAATTATCACACAGAAGGATTCTTTTTTGGATGGATGTGGTTTAAAGAATCTGCTAGACTTAGAAATATAAACCTTTGGTACTTCAAGCCCTCTCGTACCACTTCTAGATTATTGTCACATTACATAAAAACAGATGATAAATACCAGCACCTTTATAGGGAATGGAAAAAATAAAAGACTATGGCATACTATTACAAATACAACTTTGTCTCTCCTGAGCCAATCTACTCTATTGTTAAAGAAGAGTTAAAATCTTACTTTGACACTGGAGCTGTTGATGATTTGATGTTCCCCACTTATTTAGACAAGTGTCTACAAAAGATGGGTAGATCAAGTTATGTCATTGCTGAACAAACATTAGATATTTCTGGATATGAAGCTAGACTTCCTGACAACTTCTTTGCTGTTAGAGAAGCTTGGATGTGTACAGAGATTCCTCAGCTTCCATATCAAACAGCTAACTCATTCTATTCTCAAGCAGCTAGCCAAACAACAATACAAGTTTCTCCTATTATCAGTGGAACAGTACCATGTACCAATCCTCAATGTACAACAGGATGTCCTAGTTGTATGCCTGATCTTATCCAAGCTGTATATAAGACCAATCAACAAATAGCTAGAGGTATTAGAAAAGAGTACTTATTAAAACCAGGTAATATATCTTGTCAAGGTAAGTGTGATGTAAGTTACACAGATGCTTGGCAGTTCTATACAAATGTACCTCCTGTACATGAGTTCACTCCAGGAAGTGCTAGCTATGATAGCTTTGACATTAGAGATAATAAGTTTGTTACCAACTTTAGTTGTGGTATAGTTCATATGATCTTTTATGCTACAGACTATGATGCTACAGGTAACCAATTGATTCCTGATAACTATCGTGTGAGAGAATATATAGAAGCCTTCCTTAAATATAAAGTTTTTGAAACCTTATCTAACCAAATCAATGATGAGACATTCAACCAAATACAAGCTAAGTTAGCTTACTACAAGCAACTTTCAGAAGAAGCCTTTATCATGGCTTACACTGAAATCAAGAAGCAAGATGCATGGACAAAGCAAAGAAGAGTAAGAAATGACTTACAACGTTTTGCACAATATGAATTACCAAATAGAAGCTCAAGATATGGCAATGGATGGAACAGCTAACGAGGGAACGTCTAACATAAGACAAGAGTATAATCTTGGAAGAATTGGACTAGATATGGACTCTTCTGTAAATCAAATACAGAAGGGTAAACTTTCCTATGCCCTAAACGCAGCATTGGAAAACTTTGATGCTAATTCTGTAAGTTATCAAAATGAACAATCTAATGAGATTTGTTTGAACTTTCCTGCAAATTATCATGTAATTGGAAACCATTTTATTCAAGAGAAAAACAAACATATATTCTTCTTAACTAATCCTGAAACAGGAGCAAGTGAGATTGGATATATGGATAACAATGATTGTGTATATCATACACTATGTAGTGAAACAACTACAGGAGAGACAGTGTGTGCTAACTCTCCATGCTTAAACTTTGATATTAACTATCCTATTCACAAAGCTGTACATAAGATTACAAACTGTACAACTGAAGTATATTGGACTGATGGATTAAATCCAAGAAGATACATTAACATTGAACAAGTTCCATATATTACAACATACGTAGGTAGTCAAAACTGTGATCCAGTTGTTACTCCTGTGCTTGACTGTAATAAGTTAAAAGTACAACCTAACTTCTCTATTCCTAGCATAGAAGTTACTGGTACACCTGTAGGTGGAGACTTAGTAGCTGGTACCTATCAGTTTGCTATTCAATATTGTAATGCATCAGGAGATGGATATACATCTTACTATTCTGTAACTAATCCCACTTCTATTGCAAACACTGATATCACTACACCTGACTTTAACTATCGTGTTGGTAAGTCTATTGAAATGAGTATTAGTAATATAGACATTACAGGATACTTTCAATATTTTAACTTGGCTGTTATTAAAACAATCAATAATGGCACAAGTGTAGAACTTGTAGGAACTTACAATATTGAAGATAAAATAACAACAATTACCTACACAGGTCAAAATACAACTCAGATCCCTTTAAGTCTTGGTGATATATTAGAAAAGTTTCCTTACTATGATATTGCACAGGATGTTACAAGCGTGCAAGACTATATAGTTTGGGATAACCTTACATCTGTTGATAGAATCAACTATCAAGGAATTGCTAACAATATTACCCTACAATGGGAAACTTATAAATTACCAGCAGGTAATGACTATTCAAATCCTTTCTATACATCTAATCTTAGAGGCTATTTAAGAGATGAAGTGTATGCGTTTGAGATAGTATTCTTATTAGATAATGGTAAACAAACTGATGGTTTCCATATTCCTGGTAGAGTTAAAAATGCTCAGGAGTTATCTCAACCAGATGTTACCACATCAAATCCAGATTATATTGGAGATGGAACTCCTCAGCCATATTGGAAGATATATAATACTGCTAATGTATTAACTACTTATCCTGTTCCTACAACTAATGCTGGGAAGATAGGAGAAGCATATCCTTACCAATCTGGAGAATTTGCTTATTGGGAATCTAATGAAGAGTATCCATGCAACGTAGAGTTGTGGGGAGATCTTGCTAATACAAAAATTAGACATCACAAGTTTCCTGATGTATTAGTATCTCCTTATTTTGAGACTCCTCCTATTACATATGTTGGTGGTCAGATAGAACCAGTGATGCAAACTTCCAATGCTATTTATCCAATAGGTGTAAAAATAGATGTACAACAAGTAGCATTCTTAATTGAAACTTCTAATTTAACAGATGCAGAGAAAGCAGCTATTGTTGGATTTAAAATAGTAAGAGGTAATAGAAGTACAAATAAATCTATTATTGCTAAAGGTATATTAAGAAACGTAGGTAAGTATACTAGACAAGGTACAGACTTTTATTATCCTAACTATCCATACAATGACCTTAGTATTGATCCTTTCTTATTAGAAAAGAACAATGCATATATGTCTGAATGTGATACTTATCAAGTAACAGCTACAGCTGATGGAGTATATCAATACACAGACTGCTATACAGGAACTGTAACAACTGGTACCTTTACTACATCTACTAGTAGTGTGTATTCTCTTACACTTCCTGTTGTAAACTCAGGTGCAGCTACATTTACAAATGTTACTCTTGCTACATATATCATCACTGCACAGGTTGGAGGATGTTTTGTTCAAGCATCTCCTACATTCCAATATACAGATCCTACTACTGGTGCAGTAACTAATGTTACTGTAGTAAAAGGAACGTCAGTAACAATTAACTCATTAGGAGCTCCTACATATGTGTCAGGTTGTAAGCGTTACAACATAGTATCAAGTAATACTATAAACGTTGATGCATTTCCAAAAAACTTAGATGGATTCAATAATACTGAATCTCCATATAGACAAGTGTTCAACTCACCAGAAACTTCTTTTGGACAACCTACATTAGGTGATGTTCTTAAACTAGAGAGTGTATTGTTTGGTGGTGGTAGAGCTCACTTTGTTCAGGTGCAAAAACACTCAATGTATAAGCTTATCACTAGACAGGCTCAAATTGATGCTTTGAACTCTAGTAAGAAGATAGCTGATCTTGGAGGATTTAGTGCTACAGCTTTCTTTACAGCATACCAAACATATCTACAAATATACATTACAGGTATTAGCAGAAAGAATTTTGCACAATCATTTAACTCTATCTCTAGCTATGACTATAGTGTAGATATACCAAATGGTCAAGGAGTTAAACAAAGACAACTTGATAAATGTCAGTATGTATTCCCTGGTGTACAGAACGTGGGTGATAATCATGATCTTAATAACTGGAATAGAGAGTCTTCAGTTTATACAAAAACTATTGAGGCTAGACCTGGAGTTGGTACTGTTATAGCATTACCTTATCCAAATCAAACTCCTTCATTATATGTAGGTGGTGTAAGTCAGATATCTGATAACTCAAGATTTACTATCTCTCAAAAGGATAGTTGTGCTGCTCCTGAGTTTCAACATGATATTAAAGTAGTATCCTATTATGCATCAATAAAAGCTATTAACAATAGCCAATGGGGACAGATATATACATATCAAACTATTGATACAGGATTCCAAAGATTATTTAATTCTTTACCAGCAAATGATTCTGAGGTGGTATTTGGTGGTGATACATTTATTGGTAAGTTTGGATTCAAAACTAAACTTCCTTTCTTTATTGACAACAGAGTAAATGCTCCAGATGATTCTGATATTTACTATGATGAGTTGGGTAACATAGCTTATCCACAATACTGGTACTCAGCTAGATCAGTTCTGTCTGACTACTATGTAGGTGGTACTTTGATGAAGAATCTTATTTCTACCAAAGCACATTACTTAGATTGTCCTAATGATAATATAGTAGATAATATATCTACCACTA
>Ga0209500_10000324_pt1 | contig 42311 bp, 35 predicted proteins | sample S_140212_EF_Meta_FD_187323 | JGI IMG/M metagenome (GOLD analysis project Ga0209500, IMG submission 187323) | Freshwater microbial communities from Lake Simoncouche, Canada to study carbon cycling - S_140212_EF_MetaG (SPAdes) (version 2) | ecosystem: Environmental > Aquatic > Freshwater > Lake ... | reverse complement strand
GCTTCTGCACAAACACGAGTCAATGCCGCAGTCAACGTCGTCTTACCATGGTCAACATGACCAATAGTTCCTACGTTTACATGCAACTTCTTACGCTCAAATTTTTCCTTCGCCATCGAATGCCTCCTGTTAAGTTTTGTCTGAGGTTATTTTCACTCCCAGTCAAATTTTTTAAAATTTTGAATTTTTATCTTAATTAAATTAGAACTTATTTACTCTTGCCGATAACACCATCAGCTATGTTGCCCGGCACTTCAGCATATTTGTTGAATTCCATTGTAAATGTAGCTCTACCCTGAGAGGCAGAACGCACCACTGTGGAATAACCAAACATCTCAGCCAGTGGCACTTCAGCCGTGACAATTTTGCCTGAAATAATATCCTCCATACCAAGTACTATGCCCCGTCGTCGGTTCAAATCACCCATAATGTCACCCATGTATTCTTCAGGGGTGACTACTTCCACTTTCATTATCGGCTCAAGCAACGCGGGATCAGCAAGCAAAGCTCCCTTTTTAAGAGCCATTGAACCAGCGATCTTGAAAGCCATTTCACTGGAGTCCACATCATGATAAGAACCATCAAATATTGTTACTTTCATTGCTAATAAAGGATAACCAGCAAGACAGCCATTTTTTAATTGCTCCTGCACGCCCTTATCGACAGCTGATATATATTCTTTGGGGACAGCCCCTCCTACCACTTCATTCACAAATTCATATTCTGAATCTGCAGGGAGCGGCTCCAAACGTAACCAGACATGACCATATTGACCACGACCACCAGACTGTTTGACATGCTTGCCTTCAATTTCTACTTTTTTACGGATTGTTTCCCGATAGGCGACCTGAGGCTTACCGATGTTGGCTTCGACGTGAAATTCACGCCGCATTCGATCAACAATAATATCGAGATGTAACTCTCCCATTCCACGAATGATTGTCTGACCAGACTCCTCATCAGTATGCACACGAAAAGATGGATCTTCCTGAGCCAATCTACTCAGGGCAATACCCATTTTTTCTTGATCAGCTTTGGTTCTAGGCTCTACTGCAACAGAAATAACTGGCTCAGGAAAATCCATCTTTTCGAGAGTTATTTTGTTGTTGATAGCACATAATGTATCACCCGTAGTGGCATCTTTTAGGCCTATAGCTGCCGCAATATCACCCGCAAAAACTTCTCTGATTTCCTCTCTTGTGTTGGCGTGCATCTGTACCATTCGACCAACTCTATCCTTTCGATCTTTAACTGGATTGAACACAGAATCACCTGTACTCAATTTGCCGGAATAAACACGAAAAAAAGTCAGAGTACCTACAAATGGATCGGTGGCAATCTTAAACGCAAGGGCAGCAAAGGGCTCGTTCTCATCAGCAGAACGTGTAGCGACAGTAACTCCATCATCCAAAATACCTTCTATAGCTTTCACCTCTGTAGGTGAAGGTAGGTATTCCACGACTGCATCGAGCATTGCCTGCACACCTTTGTTCTTAAAAGCAGAACCACAAAGTGTAGGCACAATTTCGCTGGCCAGAGTGCGAGCACGTAGACCAAACTTTATTTCAATTTCAGTTAAAGCGACTCCTTCCAGATATTTGTCCATCAACTCATCATTAGCTTCTGCAGCAGCAGCAACTAGATTGTCATGCCAAACGGCACATTCTGCCTGCATATCTTCCGGAATTTCTTTGTACTCGAAACTAGTCCCCTGATCTTCTTCGCTCCAAACAATGGTTTTCATCTTGACCAGATCGATAACACCCCTGAATCCTTCTTCAGCACCAATAGGTAAATGAATAGGAACGGGATTGGCACTCAACCGATCTTTCATCTGTTTTACAACACGAAGAAAGTTGGCGCCCGATCTGTCCATTTTGTTTACGAAAACAATTCGTGGCACCTCGTAACGATTGGCCTGACGCCAAACAGTTTCGGTCTGCGGCTGCACACCTGAGCTCCCGCATAGAACAACACAAGCACCATCAAGCACACGTAAAGACCGCTCAACCTCAATGGTAAAATCTACGTGACCAGGTGTATCAATTATGTTTATACGATGCTCTTCAAACTGCTTGTTCATGCCTTTCCAAAAACAAGTAGTGGCAGCTGAAGTGATAGTGATACCCCTTTCCTGCTCCTGCTCCATCCAGTCCATGATTGCGGCTCCATCATGAACCTCCCCGATTTTATGCGAGACACCGGTATAAAACAGTACACGCTCGGTAGTTGTGGTTTTGCCAGCATCCACGTGCGCAACAATACCAATATTACGATAGCGGTTGATTGGGGTCTTTCTGGCCACTGCATAGACCTCAGGTTAAAAACAGGTTTAAAACTTAGAATCGATAATGCGAGAACGCCCTGTTTGCCTCAGCCATGCGATGAACATCTTCACGCTTTTTGACAGCACTGCCTCGGCCTTGTGATGCATCCATAATTTCGCCAGCTAACCGCAAAGCCATAGATTTTTCACCTCGACCACGAGCGTATTCAACAAGCCAGCGCATAGACAACGCATTACGACGATCTGGCCTAACCTCTACCGGCACTTGATAGGTAGCACCACCAACACGGCGTGATTTCACCTCAACAAGGGGCGCAATATTATCTAGAGCAGTTTCAAATGTTTTCAACGGATCAGGATTGCCGCGCTCAGTAATGGTATTCAGAGCACCATAGACAATTTTTTCAGCTACTGACTTCTTACCATCAACCATCAAATGGTTCATGAATTTAGCGAGGGTTATACTTCCGAATTTTGGATCAGGCAAAACTTCGCGGCGCGCCGCAATGCGTCTTCTAGGCATGGCTCTCTCTCTTCAGGGTAATCCGAAATAATCACACATGTGAAATCCGGCCTTACTGTTGTTAAATAAGTATTTAGGACTTAGGTCTTTTTGCTCCGTATTTGGAACGACCTTGTCGTCGAGCTGAAACACCGGAGGTATCGAGTGAACCACGGACAGTGTGATAACGAACACCTGGCAAATCTTTTACCCTGCCCCCTCTAATCAAGATCACGGAGTGTTCTTGCAAATTATGACCCTCACCACCAATGTAAGATGTGACCTCATAACCGCTGGTTAAACGAACACGACATACCTTACGCAAAGCAGAGTTTGGCTTTTTAGGAGTGGTTGTATACACGCGTGTACACACGCCACGTCTCTGAGGGCTTCCCTGAAGAGCGGGAACACCACTTTTTTCAACTTTACTTTGCCTTGGCTTGCGAACCAATTGGTTAACAGTTGCCATCAAAATCTCCTGATAGTCCGGGGCGTTTACGCTCCTGGAACTTGTTTTAAATAAACACTTAACCCTTATAAATAAGGGGAGCCACTAACAGAACAGTGTTAGCGAGAGGTCGCGCATTCTAAAGAGCCACCCCTTGCTAGTCAACAACACCTCGAACGTATTATGGGTACTTTCTATGATTAAAAATAAAAAATTAGTGTTGGTAATTTTTACACCGCATCTGTAAAAAAACTATTTTATTAATTTTTCTTACTGCCAGAGTCTTGATCAATTTCGGCATTCAACGCCTCTGTCAATGCTGCTTCAACTTCACGAGCCGATGCCATTTCCTGTATACGTCGCGCCTCTGCCACCTTTCTGCGATTTTCGTGATAGGTCAAACCCGTACCAGCAGGTATGAGACGGCCAACTACTACGTTTTCTTTCAATCCTTGTAGATGATCACGTTTGCCAGTTACTGCAGCCTCTGTAAGCACTCTAGTAGTTTCCTGAAACGAAGCCGCAGAAATAAATGATTCTGTTGCCAATGAAGCTTTGGTGATACCTAGCAACACACGCTCAATTCTAGCTTCCTGTTTACCATTTTCGCGTAACTTGGTGTTTTCAAGCATAACCTTGATATATTCAACCTGTTCGCCTTTGATAAAACTGGAATCTCCCATTTCCAATATCTCTGCTTTACGCAACATTTGCCGAACAATAACCTCTATATGCTTGTCATTGATACGCACACCTTGCAGGCGATATACATCTTGCACTTCATTGACAATGTACTGAGCTAAAGATTCTACGCCTTTCAAACGCAGAATATCGTGAGGGCTGGGCGGACCATCTGATACAACCTCACCTTTTTCAACAAACTCACCTTCGAAGACTGTCATCTGTCTCCATTTTGGAATAAGAACTTCGTAATGTGAGCTGCCATCAATTGGGTTTACGCCATCAGCGGGTGTAATAATGAGGCGACGTTTGCCTTTAGTTTCCTTACCGAAACTTATCGTGCCAGAAATTTCCGCCAGGATTGCTGGTTCTTTAGGTTTACGCGCTTCAAACAGGTCGGCAACTCGAGGCAGACCACCTGTGATATCACGGGTTTTGGATCCTTCCTGCGGAATACGAGCAATAACATCACCAATTTTTACTGCGCTACCGTCTTCAACACCAACAATGGCTTTAGCAGGTAAGAAGTAATGCGCGGGGACGTTACTTCCTGGCAAGGTAAGATATTTCCCTTTTTCATCCAACAAAGTTACTGCCGGTCGTAATTCTTTTCCTGCAGTTGTTCGCTCTGAAACATCCATAACAGATATACTTGAGAGACCGGTTACATCATCTGTTTGACGTTTGACACTTAATCCCTCTTCCATTGCCTCGAACGAAACTTTGCCTGCAATCTCAACAACGATAGGGTGAGTATGCGGATCCCATGTAGCGACTATTTGACCCACTTTTACATTGGATTTATCTGTGCCATGGATAACAGCTCCATATGGCAATTTGTATCTTTCTTTTTCACGACCATTGGTGTCATTGACAATTAGCTCACCTGAACGAGATACAACTACCAATTGAGTATTGCTTCTCTGTACAGTTTTCATGTTATGCAAATGAATTGCACCTTCCGTTTTCACCTGCACATTGTCACTGGCGGTAGCTCTTGATGCAGCACCACCTATATGGAAGGTTCTCATGGTGAGCTGTGTGCCTGGTTCACCAATCGACTGGGCAGCGATAACACCAACTGCCTCACCTATATTAGCGAGATGACCACGTGCTAAGTCGCGACCATAACATAGCCGACAAATACCCGCTCCAGCAGCACACGTGATTGGTGATCGAACCAACACTTCATCCACGCCATTGGTTTCAAGAATTTCAACCATGCGTTCGTCGATTAAAGTACCACTAGGGATAATTGTTTCTTTCTCGCTATTCATAACATCTTGGGCTACAACCCTACCCAACACGCGCTCGCCCAACGCAGCGATAATGTCACCACCTTCAATTATCGGGGTCATGGTTAGACCTTCTTCAGTTCCGCAGTCGTATTCTTTAATTACCAAATCTTGAGATATGTCCACCAAACGACGAGTCAGATAGCCTGAATTAGCGGTTTTCAATGCAGTATCGGCAAGACCTTTACGAGCACCGTGAGTCGAAATAAAGTACTGTAATACGCTCAATCCTTCACGAAAATTCGCAGTAATTGGCGTTTCAATAATGGAGCCATCTGGCTTGGCCATAAGACCACGCATACCCGCCAATTGACGGATCTGCGCAGGGGAACCCCTAGCGCCAGAGTCAGCATAAATATAAACAGAGTTGAATGATTCTTGTAGTTCTTCTTTACCTTCTTTGTTGATAACTTTTTCTTTTGACAAACCATCCATCATCGATTTGGCTACAAGATCATTTGCGCGCGACCAGATATCGATTACTTTATTATATTTTTCTCCTTGAGTTACAAGACCAGAAGCGAACTGAGCTTCGATTTCGGCAACCTCTCCCTCAGCATTGGCAATTAGTCGAGCCTTCTCTGCCGGTATTACAAAATCATTCACACCAATTGATGCACCGGATAAAGTAGAGTACCGATAGCCCATATACATCAACTGATCAGCAAAGATAACAGTTTCTTTTAGTCCAACATTTCGATAACACATGTTTATAATATTGGAGATCTGTTTCTTGGTCATTTTGTGATCAACCAAGGCAAACGGGAGACCATCAGGCACGATAGTGTATAAAATTACTCGGCCAACTGTGGTTTTGAAACGACTTATCTTGCTAATTTTTTTCCCGTCAACGTCGAACAATATTTCTTCTAGTCTAACTTCAACTCGCGCATGGACATGTACATGATTTGAATTGAAGGCGCGAATAACTTCATTCACGCTTGCAAATTTCATCCCCTCACCTTTGGCATTAATGCGAGATCTTGTCATGTAATACAAACCAAGAACCACGTCTTGTGAAGGCACGATAATAGGTTCACCCGATGCTGGCGAAAGGATGTTGTTTGTCGACATCATCAGCGTACGCGCTTCCAATTGCGCTTCCAACGTCAACGGTATATGAACTGCCATCTGATCGCCGTCAAAGTCGGCGTTGTATGCAGCGCATACTAGTGGGTGCAATTGAATTGCTTTGCCTTCAATCAATACTGGTTCGAAGGCCTGAATTCCCAATCTGTGAAGTGTTGGTGCACGGTTTAGTAATATTGGATGTTCACGTATTACATCTGCAAGAATATCCCAGACTTCCGCTGTTTCTTTTTCTACCATTTTTTTGGCAGCTTTAATGGTGGTTGCGATACCACGCAATATCAGTCGACCCAGAATAAAAGGCTTAAATAGTTCCAATGCCATTTTTTTCGGCAGACCGGCTTGATGAAGTCTAAGTGTTGGACCTACAACAATTACAGAACGTCCGGAGTAATCTACACGCTTGCCCAGTAGGTTTTGTCGGAATCGGCCTTGCTTACCTTTAATCATGTCAGCCAAGGATTTCAAAGGACGCTTGTTTGATCCGGTTATCGCGCGACCACGTCGACCGTTGTCTAACAACGCATCAACTGACTCCTGTAACATACGTTTTTCATTACGCACGATAATATCGGGAGCACTGAGATCCAAAAGACGTTTGAGTCGATTGTTGCGATTGATTACGCGTCGATATAAATCATTCAGATCGGAGGTGGCAAAGCGACCTCCATCCAGAGGTACAAGTGGACGCAGATCAGGCGGCAGAACGGGCAATACATTTAAAATCATCCACTCTGGCTTATTGCCTGAACTAATAAATCCATCAAGCAGTTTCAGCCGTTTGGAGAGTTTTTTAAGTTTGGTTTCAGAATTAGTATTAGGTATTTCTTCGCGTAATCCCGCAGCCTCTGTATCAATATCCATATCGCGCATTAAGTCTTGAACAGCTTCTGCTCCCATTTTGGCTTCGAACTCGTCACCAAATTGCTCCAGCGATTCGTAGTACTGTTCATCATTTAATAGTTGGCCACGCTCAAGTGTTGTCATGCCAGGATCGGTTACTACAAACGATTCAAAATAAAGAATTCTCTCGATATCACGCAGGGTCATGTCGAGTATCAAACCAATACGTGAAGGTAATGATTTCAAGAACCAGATATGCGCAACAGGGCTTGCCAACTCGATATGACCCATACGAACGCGACGTTCTTTGGTAAGAGCCACTTCAACACCGCATTTCTCGCAAATCACGCCTCTGTGTTTCAGGCGTTTGTATTTGCCGCACAAACATTCGTAATCCTTTACAGGCCCGAAGATTTTGGCGCAAAACAAACCGTCACGCTCTGGTTTAAATGTACGGTAATTGATGGTCTCAGGCTTTTTAACTTCGCCAAAAGACCATGAACGAATCAGTTGTGGAGATGCCAATCCAATTCTTATGGAATCGAAATCATCCGATTGTTTTTGTGCCTTATAGAAAGCATTCAAGTCTTTCATGCTAAATCTCCGCCCTGCGCAAAGCTCAAGTTTCGGGTTGACTGGTGAGAAAGGTAAATCGAGTCAAACTCTGATTCTAACCTTCCGTTTCTACCTATTATGGATACCAAAATTAGTTATCGACATCGAGATCCATGTCGATTGCCAAGGAACGGATCTCCTTAAGCAATACATTAAACGATTCAGGCATAAAGGCTTCCATACGATCATCACCATCGACAATATTTTTATACATTTTGGTTCGGCCATTTACATCATCAGATTTGACCGTAAGCATTTCTTGCAGGGTATATGCTGCACCATAAGCTTCAAGTGCCCATACCTCCATCTCTCCGAAACGCTGACCACCAAACTGGGCTTTTCCACCGAGCGGTTGCTGAGTTACCAATGAGTAAGAACCTGTGGATCGAGCATGCATTTTGTCATCAACCAGATGGTTAAGTTTCAACATATACATTACTCCGACCGTGACCTTGCGATCAAAAGCCTGCCCAGTACGCCCGTCATAGAGCGTCACTTGGCCGTCTTCACTCATACCAGCAAGCTTGAGCATTTCTTTGATTTCCAACTCGGAAGCACCATCGAACACGTTAGTTGCCATTGGCACACCAGCCTTCAGGTTATGCGCCAACTCAATGATTTCCGCATCAGACAGACTATTCAGATTTTCCTTGCGACGCGCCTTCCCAGTGCCGTTGTATATCTTGTCAAGGAACTTGCGGATATCTGTGATTTTCGCTTGTTCTTGCAACATTGCATTTATCTTTTGGCCCAGACCTGTGGCAGCCGCACCAAGATGCGTTTCCAGAATCTGACCAACATTCATTCGTGAAGGCACACCCAGTGGGTTAAGCACAATATCAACAGGATTACCTGTTTCATCGTACGGCATGTCTTCAACAGGCATAATGACTGAAATGACACCTTTGTTACCGTGACGACCTGCCATCTTGTCACCAGGCTGTATACGACGCTTTATTGCCAGATAGACTTTTACAATTTTCAAGACACCCGGAGCCAGATTATCGCCCTGGGTTAATTTACGTTTCTTGTCTTGGAACAACTCATCCAAAGTCGCTCTACGCTCAGCCAACTGTGCCCCAGCTCTTTCCAGCTGCTCGCTAAGTTTGTCGTCTATCAATCTTAATTTGAACCAATCTTCATGTTTCAAACTTGTCAAATAATCTTCAGTGAGAGCATCCCCTTTCTTCAATTTGGGGCCGCCTGCGACTTTTTGACCAAGCAAGGCCTTATGTAAACGCTGAAAAGTTGCTGTTTCTACAATACGATATTCATCTTCAATATCTTTACGTACTTTAGTCAGCTGCATACCTTCTATTTCCAACGCGCGCTGGTCTTTTTCCAAACCATCACGTGTGAATACCTGAACATCAATTACTGTTCCTTTTACGCTGCTTGGGACACGCAAAGAAGTATCTTTTACATCTGACGCTTTCTCACCAAAGATTGCGCGTAAGAGTTTTTCTTCTGGAGTAAGCTGAGTTTCACCTTTTGGTGTAACTTTACCCACAAGAATATCTCCCGCATCAACTTCTGCTCCAATATGAACAATGCCGGATTCATCCAGACGAGCCAAGGCACTTTCACCCACATTGGGGATATCAGAAGTTATTTCTTCTGCACCCAGCTTTGTATCTCGAGCAATACAGGTTAGTTCCTGTATATGAATCGAAGTGAAACGATCTTCTTTTACCACACGTTCAGAAATAAGAATCGAATCTTCGAAGTTGTATCCATTCCAAGGCATGAATGCGATACGCATATTCTGTCCTAGCGCCAACTCACCGAGATCGATTGATGGACCATCCGCAAGGATGTCGGCTTTTGAAACTAAGTCACCATTTTTCACTAGTGGGCGTTGGCTAATACAAGTATTCTGATTAGAACGGGTGTATTTGATCAAATTATAAATATCAACCCCGGCCTCCCCAGCTTTGGTTTCTTCGTCATTTACTCTGACGATTATCCTACTAGCATCAACATAATCTATTACACCGCCACGTTTCGCGACCACGCAAACACCGGAATCGTGAGCAACATTACGTTCCATGCCCGTACCAACCAAAGGCTTTTGTGCCATAAGAGTAGGCACTGCTTGGCGCTGCATATTTGAACCCATCAAAGCTCGGTTGGCATCGTCATGTTCCAAAAATGGAATCAATGAGGCCGCAACAGAAACTACTTGCTGTGGCGATACGTCCATATAATTCACAGAGTCGCTCGACATCAGGGTAAATTCATTTTTATGCCTGACAGACACCAGGTCCTGGGTAAGTCGACTTTTTTCATCCATGGGCGAAGAAGCCTGGGCAATTACAAAGCCACTTTCTTCTATAGCTGATAAATAATGAATTTCATTAGTAACAAGACCATTGTTCACTTTGCGAACAGGGCTTTCCAGAAAACCATATTCATTAGTTCTAGCATAGGTTGCTAACGAGTTGATCAAACCAATATTGGGACCTTCAGGAGTTTCGATCGGACATACACGACCGTAATGCGTTGGATGCACGTCTCGTACTTCAAATCCGGCGCGTTCGCGTGTCAATCCTCCTGGCCCAAGTGCAGAAATACGGCGCTTATGTGTTACTTCAGAAAGTGGATTGTTTTGATCCATGAATTGCGATAACTGTGACGAGCCAAAAAACTCCTTGATCGCAGCTGCTACCGGTTTGGCATTGATCATGTCTTGTGGCATCAAGCCTTCGCTATCCGCCATAGATAAACGCTCTTTAACAGCACGTTCTACTCTTACAAGTCCTACACGGAATTGGTTCTCCGCCATTTCACCAACACTGCGTATACGTCTATTTCCAAGATGATCGATATCATCCACAGTACCGAAACCGTTGCGTATTTCTACTAATGTTTTTACAACATCAACTATATCACCACGACTGAGAACTCCAGCACCAGTCGAGCTATCACGCCCCAATCTGCGATTAAATTTCATCCGTCCAACAGCTGATAGGTCATAGCGCTCTAAGGAAAAGAATAAATTCCCGAACAAGTTTTCAGCCGATTCTTTAGTTGGTGGTTCGCCAGGGCGCATCATGCGATATATTTCTACTAATGCTTCCATTCGAACCTTGGTTGGATCTATCCGCAACGTATCCGAAATGAAAGGGCCACAATCTAGGTCATTGGTATAGATAGTTTCAAAATCCTTGAAACCATTTTTTGACAGAAAATTTAGCATTTCCTGGGTTACTTCTTCATTACATAAAAATTGTATTTCACCGGTTTCTTTGTTGATAACATCTTTGGCAAGCGCATTTCCAATAATGAATTCGCTTGGAACTTCTAGTGATTTAAGCTCGGCTTTCTCCATTTCTCTAATATGACGAGCAGTGATACGTACCCCTGATTTTACCAATACGGTGCGGCCATTCTTGATTTCGAAATTAAGCACTTGCCCACGCAGTCGTGATGGCACTAAATCGACAGTGAAAGTGCCATCTTTGGCTATAAAGTATTTGTTATTGTCATAGAACATTTCAAGAATGTCCTGAGTACTGTAATCAAGCGCACGCAGCAAAATGGTTGCCGGCAATTTACGCCGACGGTCTATACGTACGTACACCATGTCCTTTGGATCAAACTCGACATCTAGCCAAGAACCACGGTAAGGAATAATTCGTGCGGAATAGAGTAGCTTGCCAGAACTGTGTGTTTTGCCTTTATCGTGATCAAAAAATACCCCAGGTGAACGATGCAACTGTGACACAACAACACGCTCAGTCCCATTGATAACAAATGTTCCGCTATCAGTCATAAGCGGAATTTCTCCCATGTATACTTCTTGCTCTTTGATGTCTTTGATTATTTTTGCGGTAGATTCTTTTTCGTAAATAATCAATCGAACTTTGACGCGCAAGGAAACCGCATAAGTGGCACCACGCAAAATACATTCACTTACATCGAATTCAGGTTTGCCTAGCCGATAGGAAACATATTCAAGTAAAGCTTTTCCTGAATAACTCACTATTGGGAATATGGATTTAAAAGCTGCCTGCAGACCTTGATCCAATCGTTCATCAGCAGGAAGCTCAGCTTGGGTAAACTGTTTATAAGAATTTATCTGGATAGCCAGAAGGTAAGGAATATCCATGGCACTTTGTAATTTGCCAAAGTCCTTGCGGATACGTTTTTTTTCGGTATATGTGTAAGCCATCAGCGGTCCCTAACAAGCGTGTTTCCTGATCCCGTTACCCAGAGAATTCTCTCTGCGCAACACCAACATCACTTTCTGTTGCAGCCCTAAAGAAAGGTCGAACCTTCAGTTTCTGCTTGTATACATGTCTAGCCTTTTTTTGACTGAACACTAATTAACACAGAAAAACGGCCCCCAAATATGGGAACCGTCTTCTGACTTCAAAACAATAAAACCAGCATTACTTCAGAGTGACAGTAGCGCCAGCTTCTTCTAGTTTTTTCTTAACAGTTTCTGCTTCTGCCTTGTTGACACCTTCTTTGATGGCTGAAGGTGCGCCATCCACCAGATCTTTGGCTTCTTTCAAGCCTAGACCAGTAATTTCTCGTACTACTTTAATGACGTTTACTTTTTTCTCGCCAGAGGAAGCTAGGATTACGTCAAATTCGTCTTTTTCTTCTACAACTGCGGCAGCAGCAGGTGCAGCAGCAACAGCTACAGCAGCAGCAGCAGACACACCAAATTTTTCTTCCATTGCAGAAACTAATTCCACAACTTCCATTACTGTAAGATTTGCAATACCTTCGAGAATATCATTTTTGGAAAGAGCCATGACCCTTATCTCCTATCGTTAAATTGTATAAAACTAGCGTTTAAAATTATCTTGATTTCAGCTTTAAGCTGCTTGCTGTTTCTGGTCGCGTACTGCTGCAACACCACGGGTTACCTTTGTAGGTACTTCATTGATGGTACGAACGAGTTTTGTTACCGGAGCCAAAATCACGCTCATCAGCGTGGCAATAGCCTGATCGTAGGTTGGTAGATTTGCCAACACATCAATCTGTTCTGGTGGTAACAATTTGCCACCTATAGCAAGTGCTTTTATCTCAAATTTGTCATTAGTCTTTGCAAAATCCTTGAGCACGCGTGCTGCGGCTCCCGGATGATCCTGGGAAAATGCCAAAATTGTCGGACCTCTTAATGCGGGAGCAAGGCACTCAAATTCAGTACCTTCAACAGCACGTTTGAGTAATGTATTTCTGACAACTCGCAGATAAACACCACTTGCACGGGCTGTTTTTCGTAATGCAGTAAGATTCGTCACAGTAATTCCACGGTAATCCGCGATCACTGCAGACAAAGCACTTTTAGCAGCGGCACTGACTTCAGAGACGATCTGTTGTTTGTCTTCAAGTCTAATAGCCACTTACTTAACTCCTTAATAAATAATTAGGTGCAATCTAATGCCCCCAAATTATCAGGTTGTTTCCCCGCACTGAGGTTTCCCAAAGTGACGGGACTCATGTCTGGTGAAGAGCCTACGCTTAGCAACATACAAAGTTGCGGCAAGCCCGGGTACACCATCTGCGCAGGAAATTAAGGTAATTGTCTTTGTTGCCTATATTGGCAAAAAAATTGGACAACTATCACCTGCGGTCTTTGACAGCCCTGCTGCGCCTGTTTAGGCAACAGCAGCACCCCAAAGTCTTTTGCACCATCTTCAAAACATAACGCTGATTTTTGAAAATGGTTACAGCATCCTGGAATTAACCAGAGGCGCTTAAAATTTATTAAAAATTTAGTATCGAATGATCAACAAGCAAACCTGGCCCCATCGTGGATGACAAGACCACTTTTTGAACAAAAATGCCTTTGGAAGTTGAAGGTTTCGCTCGTTTTAAATCTGACAACAAAGCCTCAAGATTTCCTTTGATTGCATCGGCACTGAATCCTACCTTGCCGATACCACCATGGATTATGCCGTTTTTGTCTGTACGGTAACGAACCTGGCCAGCTTTTGCATTTCTTACTGCACTAGCCACATCAGGAGTTACGGTCCCAACTTTAGGGTTAGGCATTAAACCTTTAGGACCCAGAATAGTACCCAACTGACCAACTACTCGCATGGCATCCGGACTGGCAATAACAACATCAAAATCCAGGTTCCCGGCCTTTATACTTTGTGCAAGATCATCAAAACCCACAATATCAGCACCCGCTTCTTTTGCTTTTTCTGCATTTGCGCCTTGCGCAAAAACAGCCACTCTAACTGTTTTACCAGTGCCATGCGGCAAAGTTGTTGCACCACGCACATTTTGATCGGATTTACGTGGATCTACGCCCAAATTAATAGCAACGTCTATAGATTCCTTAAATTTTACAACCCCAAAAACATTAAGAAGAGATACGGCCTCCTCTACAGAGTAAGCTTTTCCAATTTGAATTTTTTCTGCTATCAGTTTTGCACGTTTAGTTAATTTGGCCATTACACTACACCCTCAGTCTCAATACCCGCACTTCTAGCAGTACCAGCCAGTGTACGCACAGCCGCGTTCAAATCAGCAGCTGTCAAATCTGGCATTTTCATTTTAGCTACTTCTTCTAACTGAGCGCGGCTCAGCTTGGCAACCTTCTCAGTGTTGGGCCGACTGCTACCACTGGCTATACCGGCCGCTTTTTTAAGCAACACACTTGCCGGTGGAGTTTTAGTTATAAAAGTGAAACTACGATCTGCGTAGACAGTAATAACCACAGGAATTGGCATGCCTTGCTCCAGACTTTGAGTCTGAGCATTAAAGGACTTACAAAATTCCATGATGTTGACCCCGTGCTGCCCTAAAGCTGGACCGACGGGAGGACTTGGATTAGCTTTACCTGCTGCAACTTGCAGCTTGATATATGCAGTTATTTTCTTTGCCATTTTTCTACTCCTCTTTGGGTGCAAGCGTTTGCACTGGCAAACTCCCCTGGCACATGACGGAGCACTTAAACCCGAACATGCGACTTTGTTGTAGACCTCTTCCGGCAATGGAAAAGATCAAGTTTGAAAATATTTTTGTAAAACAAAATTCTAGACGCTTGGTAACAGTAAACTACAACCAACAATATCTACGCCAAGACTTTTTATTGTTTCTATCAGCACTTCAATCAAAATAAAGAAATAATCCATATTTAATAAAAATTCTAAATCAACCTTTCTCAACCTGGGAAAATTCTAATTCCACAGGGGTAGAACGTCCGAAAATCAACACCGCTACACGCACTCGATTCTTTTCGTAATTGACTTCCTCAACCGTTCCAGTGAAATCATTGAATGGCCCATTCACAACGCGGACCAACTCTCCCGGTTCATACACGATTTTATGAGCGGGTTTGTCAACCGTTTCCTCTAGTCGACTCTGTATGTCATCTACTTCACGCTGAGTGATCGGAGCCGGCTTATCTGCTGTCCCTCCAATAAACCCCATAATTCTCGGCGTTTCCTTGACCAAGTGCCAAGTTTCATCATTTAGAACCATCTGGATAAGAACGTAACCTGGGAAAAATTTTCTTTCACTTCTGCGCTTCTGCCCACCACGCATTTCTAAAACTTCTTCAGTTGGTACAAGTATGCTACCGAACTGATCAGAGAGATTGGCTAATGCTATCCTTTCTTCCAGCGCTTGTTTGACTTTGCGCTCAAATCCAGAATAAGCGTGTACAACATACCACCGCTTATTTTCTGCAACGACTGACATAGCTGACCCTTACTTTATTCCGTTTTTACAAGAAAATTTTGTCGTGTTCACTCGCATATTTATTAGTCCGAACAGTTGGTTACATCAATTTAAACTGTACGAAGTTTATCTGACAGATCACTCAGATTTTGATACTTTTAAACACCAATTAACTTGGCTATTATCCAACTTACACTTGAGTCCAACGCCCAAAGTATAACCGCAAGAATGACTACAACTACTACCACTATCAAAGTTGTATGCGTTGTTTCTTGTCTTGTCGGCCATACTACTTTGCGAATCTCAGTTTTGGCTTCATACCCTAACTGTATAAAAGCTTTTCCTTTAATTGTTTGTGCCGCTAACCAGCCAGCTACAGCAGCAAGCATCAATAGACCAAATACACGATATAAAGCAGATTCTGCCGCAAAATAATTATTGCAATAGACTCCTACAACTATGATAACCGACACAATTAACCACTTGAACGGATCAAGTTTGGCGTCTACAGAATTAACTTTGTCATTCATATGATGCACATATATCGCTACAACTACTTCACTGGCAGATAGAACCACCAACCTTACTACTTATTTTACATTTACACGCTTGCAAAAAATCAACTCATGTTGGCAAACCGAATATATCTCAACTTGTCCTTTTTACCTGCGTATACCCACGCTAACAACACCTGCCAGTTGGCAGGCCAGGAGGGAATCGAACCCCCAACCTGCGGTTTTGGAGACCGCCGCTCTGCCAATTGAGCTACTGGCCTGTAGCATTCCCGTTCATCTTTACAACAACTGACAAGTACATACTTCTAACAACTAATAACCGTATCAAAACAGAACAAACCGAGGCCTCATTGAGGTCCCGGTTTAACGCTATTCCAGCGTGCTTTACTCTATAACTTTCGCAACTACTCCAGCCCCTACCGTTCTGCCACCTTCACGGATTGCAAAACGCAGACCTTCATCCATCGCAATAGGCGCAATCAACTCAACCACCATCTTGATGTTGTCGCCAGGCATTACCATCTCCACACCTTCCGGCAGCGTCACAGCACCTGTAACGTCTGTAGTACGGAAGTAAAACTGTGGCCGGTAACCTTTGAAGAATGGCGTATGACGACCACCCTCTTCCTTGCTCAAAATATACACTTCTGATTCAAATTTAGTGTGCGGCTTAATCGAACCCGGCTTCGCCAGTACCTGACCACGCTGAACCTCTTCACGCTTGGTTCCACGCAGCAATACGCCCACATTCTCACCCGCCCTGCCCTCATCAAGAAGCTTGCGGAACATCTCTACGCCCGTGCAAGTAGTTTTCAGCGTAGGAACCAGACCAATTATCTCAATCTCCTCTCCAATGCGAACTATCCCGCGCTCAATACGACCTGTTACTACAGTTCCACGCCCTGAAATCGAAAATACATCTTCGATTGGCAGCAAAAATGGCTTCTCAACATCACGGATAGGCTCAGGAATATAACTATCAAGGGTTTCAACCAACTTAAGCACCGCACTGGTACCCATACCATTATCATCTCGACCTTCCAACGCCATCAGCGCAGAACCCACAATGATCGGCGTGTCGTCACCGGGAAATTCGTACTGAGCCAGCAATTCGCGAATTTCCATCTCAACTAGCTCCAGCAATTCAGCGTCATCTACCATGTCCGCTTTATTCATGAATACAACAATGTAGGGAACCCCTACCTGACGCGACAACAATATATGTTCGCGAGTCTGCGGCATCGGACCATCCGCTGCTGAACACACCAGAATAGCGCCATCCATCTGCGCCGCTCCCGTGATCATGTTCTTTACATAGTCAGCGTGACCAGGACAGTCAACATGCGCATAGTGACGCTTGGAAGAATTATACTCAACGTGCGAGGTGGAAATCGTGATGCCACGCTCTCTTTCTTCCGGCGCATTGTCAATCTGATCAAAAGCACGGAAAGTGCCACCAAAAGCTTCTGCACAAACACGAGTCAATGCCGCAGTCAACGTCGTCTTACCATGGTCAACATGACCAATAGTTCCTACGTTTACATGCAACTTCTTACGCTCAAATTTTTCCTTCGCCATCGAATGCCTCCGATTTTAACTTCTAACAGTCCCAATAACTCTGGAGACTGACATTTATTGATTGCCTACAACCAAAAATTTGGCCATAAACTTGCTATTTCTTGCCTAATTACCCGATAAAAAACCACATTTACAACTTCTAGAACCACGAGGATGGTGCTCACACCCGGAGTCGAACCGGGGACCTCATCATTACCAATGATGCGCTCTACCACCTGAGCTATGCGAGCATTATTCACACACTCGCCAAAAACACCCGCAACCTTGGAGCGGGTAGCGGGAATCGAACCCGCATGATCAGCTTGGAAGGCTGGAGTTCTACCATTGAACTATACCCGCGTAACTTTTATTCGTGCTGCTAATATCTGCACTCAAAATTGCAGAATATAGAGGGTAACCAACACCCACACACTCCAACTGTTTTGTTTCTTTTTAACTGATGTATGTGTCAGAATTTCTGACTGTTGACGGCACCAAAACCAGCAGGTTTAAAGATCTTTTTAATCCACTGTTTTTTATTAGTCTACTGTCGTGTAAATGTCTTCTCTGCAGCCTTCTGTAGTTACCACTACTCTGAAGCTAAGCCACCTAATTGGTGGAGGGGGGCGGATTCGAACCACCGAAGCTTGCGCGTCAGATTTACAGTCTGATCCCTTTAGCCACTCGGGAACCCCTCCAATTTAATCATCAGACAGCTCAACTAACCATGGCTCTTTTACACAGAGGCGGCATTCTATGGGAATTGATTTTAGCGCGCAATCGTTTCACACAGTTTTTCTGTGACTTCCAGCTTTGTTTTTATGGCCCAAAAATCATCCCAAATCGATGTGTTCCGTAAAGTTGCATCTGGCAACTGTATATTTACAAAGATGTGCGGTTCGGTAAGAAATATTTCCTTGATTTCAGCTTGATAGCCTCTTCGGACCAAATCAGTTTTAGCCCTCTGTGCATTTATTTCTCGTGAAAACACCCCTAATGATATCCCACCCATCAACTCGCCCGTTCTCATGAAATAACTATCGATATCCTTGTTCTGCAATTCTTCAAGGACGATGCGAGCATCACTCTCAGACTTAAATGGGGGCAAATGAACCAACCAAGTAGAAGGAGCGGATTTCTCCAAAACTTCAATATTACCTTTCATTCCCAGCTCGCCAAGTTCTGTAACAAATGATAACGCTCCCAACTCATCTGCAAATTCCCCTGCCATCCCACACCATTGAATGGGTTTTACAACTGGTACTGGCTCCATACTGACTGGTAACTGCCCATCATTATTGATACCTATCGAGGACAATTGTGATGGCATAATGGATTCAGTCGATCGCGGCAAAATAGATTCAACTGGTGCAGGTTGTTCACCCAACAACATCAATGTTTTTTGAGCCGGTTTGAAAGGTTGTTTAATTTCGAAGGCAGGAATTTTATCCTCTGGCAATACACGCTGAAGCCAAAAAAAATAGCCAACATTTAGTAATACAATCAAAACAACAAAAGTACGCATCTAAGCAACTCTGGGATGAACTGGCTATATGGCAAACGGGACCATCACCAATGCTAGGCCGTCCAACACTAAATCCGGAACCAATTGAAATTCAAAATTTAAATAAGGTGCGAGTATCGCAGCATCTCCACCCGTGACATACAAACATGCTTCCCCCCCGGAAATAAGAGTTTTTTCATGAATATCCCGCAAAAAACCTGATACTAAACTGAGAATTCCGTTTTCAATAGCAGCTGCAGTACAGTCGCCAGGTGTGGTAGAAATCCATCCAACAGATTCGGTTGCCAGCGCTTTTGATTTTGCAGCGAGGGCATCACGTTGCATATGTAAACCGGGCACAATATAACCACCTAAATGCTGACCGTTTGCTTTTACAAAATCTACTGTAATGGTGGTGCCACAGTCCACTACACAACACTCTCCCTCCCAATCTTGATACGCTGCTAGGATAGCCAACCAACGATCCACACCAAGCTTGCTGGCATCTTCGTAACCATTGGTAACACCCGAAAAATGATTAACCGACACCGCAAATTCAGCCTTCAAATTCCATTTTTCAATCGTCAATGTTGTAAAAAATTTGCGAAACAATTCCCCTCTGACACTTGCAACCAATATGCGGGATACATTTTGCTTCTTCAGTGAATCGAAAAGAGCACCCAGATCCGTAAACATTTTCGAAGCATCATCGAGAGCAAACACAACACCATCAGCTATTTTTAGCCATTGGCCAGAATCAGCTTTCTTTCTCAGCCTCCATTTGATGCGAGTATTACCAGCATCAATCTCCAAAATCATGACAATCACCCATCTTTTTTTTCAAATAAGTTTATTAAGTGCTTTTATGCACAGTCGCTGAACGTAAACTGACTTCTCCTCCATAAAACTTTTGTAGCCCAGTTTCGGTTTCCAGCAAAAAGGCTCCTGTGTTATCTACACCTTGGCCCACACCCGACACGGAGCCACTAACAGTACTCAATTCGACTTTTTTTCCTGCTGTTATATCCAGCAATTTCCAATCCTTGGTAAATGGAGCAAACCCCTCCGCATGAAACCTGTCTATTGCAGCCATTTGGTAATGCAGAATTTTGCCAAACAATTCATTGCGCAAATGTTGTGTGAAACCTAATTCACACAAAGTTACCCATGGCTGCCCCACTCCATTCATGCTAACTGCATTTTGTTTCAGATTCAGACCTAAACCGATAATCACCTGACATGAGCCTGCTATATCGCCATTAATCTCTATCAAAATACCCGCCAGTTTCTTGTCCTGCCATAAAACATCATTAGGCCATTTAAGACTCAAACCAGAAAATCCAAATGCCTGTAATGCCTTCACCAAAGCCAATCCAACTACTAGACTTAGCCCTTCAAGACCAACAGCACCAGTGCCAAAAATATGCACCGTCGAAAGGTAAAGATTATGCCCAAAAGGGCTGGCCCAAAGTCGCCCACGCCTACCCCTCCCTGCGCTCTGCATCTCGGCCAAACAGATATAGTTTTGTCCTGGCCGTAATTTTAGCGAGCCATTTTGTATTTTGCGTAAAGCATGGGAGTTAGTGGAATCCACACAATTAAGAATTTCTATTTCACAGACATTGCTCCGCTGACCCGCAGACAAACCAGATTGAATTTTATCGGCATCCAGCAAGGTGAGTACCTCACTCAATCGATAACCTTTGCCCCTCACTGAATGCACTTCAAGCCCGAGTTCAGGCAATTTTTTTAGGGCTTTCCAGATGGCTGCTCTGGTTACACCAAAGTGATCACCCAATTCTTCACCACTATGAAAAAAGCCATCAGCCAATGCAGCGACAAGTTCTAAAGTAGCTAAAGCCATCCGGGATGAAAACCTCAAGAACAAAAAATGAAATGGAAAAGATATAGCTTGTAACTAGGAACTAAACATTTCAAAAGAAAGGACAGCAACTACCCAGAAAAAAATATTTTTTTAGTCTGGGTAGTTGTTTAGAAATTAGGCGGTTACAAATTGTCTTGATTACAAGTCATATCCTCGTTCATCATGCAAAACAATATCAAGACCTGTAGTTTCCTCTTCTACCGTCACTCTGAACCCAGTTATAGCATCGACAATTTTTAAAACCACATAGGTCAGCACAGCGGTATAGATCAAAGTAGCCACAATGCCGGTAATTTGCACCAGCACCTGGCTACTCATGGTGACACCCTCTGCATAGCCTTGCCCACTGAATATGCCAAGTGCGGATGAAGTAAAAATACCGGCCAAAAATGTTCCGAGTATCCCGCCAACTCCATGTACTGGAAAAACATCAAGCGAGTCATCAATCTTGAATTTTTGTTTTATCGTATGTGTTGCTAGGAAACATAAAATACCTGCCAGCAGCCCAATTATCAAAGCACCACCCGGACCTACACTTCCTGATGCTGGCGTAATAGTGCCTAGTCCCGCAACCATACCGGTGACAATACCCAATACAGAAGGTTTTCCAAATTTTATTTTTTCCATCAACATCCATGCAGCCGCACCGGCAGCGGCAGAAATATGAGTTACCAGCATAGCCATACCAGCATTGCTATTGGCGGCTAGAGCACTTCCGCCATTAAAACCAAACCAGCCTACCCATAACATTCCTGCGCCTGTCACAGTCATTGTCAAGTTATGTGGAGGCATTGCTGTTTTACCAAAACCTGTGCGCGAACCCAGTACGAGGGCACAAACGAGAGATCCAACACCAGCAGTAATGTGTACAACAGTACCACCAGCAAAATCCAGTAAGCCCATTTTAAACAACCAACCATCACTGGCCCAGACCCAATGCGTGATTGGTACGTATACTAAAATCAGCCAAAGAATACTAAACAGCATTACCGCACCAAACCGCACGCGTTCTGCAAAACTTCCGCAAATCAGAGCTGGTGTAATGATCGCAAACGTCATTTGATATAGCGCAAATACAGATTCAGGAATGGTTCCTATTACAGAATTTTCCTGAATATCGGCAAATAAAAGATTACTCAGCCCGCCAATAAAACCATTACCTTCACTGAATGCTAGACTATAACCAAGGAACAGCCATATCAAAGAAGCCACACAGGTAATTGCAAAACATTGCATCAACACCGACAACACATTCCGTGTACGCACTAGTCCAGCATAAAACAGACTGAGTCCGGGAATAGTCATGAACAAGACCAGCGCAGTGGCAGTCATCATCCAGGCGGTATCTGCACCATTAACATCCTGAGCCAATGCTAACGTTGGGACCAATCCCAGAACTATTGCACCCCACTGTGCGAATCCATTTCTTTTGACCATCTATATATACCCCGAATGTTTAAAATTAATGTGTTTTTGATTATTTGGTGGCAGCTAACCACCGTACTTGCAATAAGAACGCACATTTATCGCTTACGCTACGATGCATCGCACTGAAAGCGAGCATAAATTAAGTGCTAAAACCAACACAACTCTAATCAACTTGCATGCTTGATTCATTTCAGTTTCCAAGCAGCAACGAGCGCCCCCAAAAAGGGGCGAGATAAAAAAATTTCGCACCTAATGAGTGCAAAACTTTTACCCCTCACCACCAGACTCATCTCTAGAAATCAGCTAACCGACTGACTTAATGGAACATTTTATATTGGCATGCCACTTGCTTTATATATTGGGTGTAAAGAACCCATCCATTCACAAGAAGAAATGACGTTTCAGGAGACACAAAACATGAAAATGATCAAAGCTATTATCAAGCCTTTTAAGCTTGATGATGTCCGAGAAGCCCTCTCGGACATCGGGGTGCAGGGAATTACCGTTACAGAGGTAAAAGGATTTGGCCGCCAGAAAGGCCACACCGAGTTGTATCGTGGGGCAGAATACGTTGTAGATTTCCTTCCCAAACTGAAAGTTGAAGTAGCAGTGAAGGACAGCGCCCTGGAACAAACGATTGAAGCCATAACCAAAGCAGCGAATACCGGCAAAATTGGTGACGGCAAAATTTTTGTCACCAACCTTGAACAAGCCATCCGCATTCGCACCGGCGAAACCGGCGAAGATGCCATCTAATTACCCCTTCGAGTCCAGGAGATTTTTAATGATAAACGTTCCCTCACTTATTCCAGCCTCAATGGCTGCCAAGGCAAAACGCGCCTGGTTGGGTTTGGCTATAACAGCCTTTGCTATCCCGCAAGTCTCAATGGCGCAGGACGCACCTGTGTTCAATAATGGTGATATTGCATGGATGCTAGTATCGACTGCATTTGTACTGATGATGTCTATTCCCGGCCTTGCCCTTTTCTATGGCGGCATGGTGCGGTCAAAGAATATGCTATCGACCATGATGCAGATTTTCACAATTTTTTGCGTGATTTCTGTCTTGTGGGTGGTATACGGCTACAGCATGGCTTTCAGCAGCGGCAACGCTTTTTTTGGCGGTCTAAGCAAAACCTTACTTAATGGTGTGGTTTACGATGCCAACGGATTTTTCGTTGCCACTGCTACTTTTAGCAAAAAAGTACTCATTCCTGAATTGTTGTTTGCCTTTTTCCAGCTTACTTTCGCAGCGATTACCGTATGTTTAGTAGCAGGTGGTTATGCTGAACGTATGAAATTTTCCGCAGTCCTGATCTTCTCAGTACTTTGGTTTACTTTTTCGTATGTTCCAATGGCACACATGGTTTGGTGGTGGCCCGGTCCAGACGCCTATGCGAGTCCTGATGTAGTCGCAGAATTGAATGCTACCGCAGGTTATTTATGGCAGTTAGGTGCGCTGGACTTTGCAGGTGGCACTGTGGTGCATATCAACGCCGGTGTAGCGGGCTTGGTAGCAGCTTTGTTTTTAGGAAAACGCACAGGTTATGGCAAAGTCTCAATGCAACCACACAGCCTTACTATGACCATGATTGGCGCATCATTGTTGTGGTTTGGGTGGTTTGGTTTCAATGCTGGGTCCAACCTTGAAGCGAACGGTTATGCGGTTCTGGCATTCGCCAACACCCTATTTGCAGCCGCAGTTGCTGCAGTCACTTGGCTGGTTGCTGAATGGATCATAAAAGGCAAGCCTAGCCTGCTCGGTATCATTTCAGGAGCTGTCGCTGGCTTGGTGGCGATTACTCCTGCTTGCGGCTATGTTGGCATTGAAGGTGCGCTGGTGATTGGTCTCGTTGCTAGTCTTGCATGTTTCTTCGCGGTAGCCTACCTGAAGAATATGCTCGGTTATGACGATGCCTTGGACGCTTTTGGCATACACGCAGTAGGCGGCATCGTAGGTGCAATCCTCACTGGTGTATTTGTCAATCCGGCTCTTGGTGGTGCTGGCTATGTGGTCGACGGCTGGGTAGGTCCAGAATTCGGTTATGCAACCGCACAAATACTGATTCAGGTGAAAACAGTAGTAATCGCAGTAGTCTGGAGTGCTGTAGTGAGCTCAGTGATACTTGCTGCAATCAAATACACTATCGGCTTGCGAGTAACCCCTGAGATTGAATCCAATGGTCTGGACATCTCCGAACATGGTGAGAAGGCTTATCATATGTAAATCAGCTCTAAGACTATTGGGTTTGGTGCCGGATTAATAATGTACGAACCAACAAAGATGCTTAGAAAAATCAAGCATCGCTTCTTTCGGAACCCCACAAAGCGCTGCTCAGGCAGCGCTTTTTTTTGCCGAAAAAAAATAACTAGCTCCCCTATCATGGAAACAAAAGGTATTTAACAGCTCAGGCACGCATGGTATTTATGTCTGTATAAAGCGTGCATTAAATTTTTAAAGGATGTGAATGATTTCCTCAACGTTGAAACTTTCTATTGCAGTCACACTCTTCTGCTGTCTGCCAGCACAGGCACACCATTCGTTTGCTGCCGAATATGATCGTAATGTTACTGTCACGCTTGAAGGCGCTATCTCCAAGTTGGAGTAGACCAACCCACATGCCCATATTTATTTAGATGTGACTGGTACTGATGGAATTGTAGCTTCCTGGAATCTCGAGCTAGCGAGCCCCAACATGCTTATTCACAACGGCTGGAAACGAGATTCACTTTCTACAAACGATCACATAAAAGTGACTGCCTCGGATGCGCGTGATGGCACCAATACAGCGGCAGTCGTTTTGATAACACGCGATGATGGCAGTGAATTAACTTTTATTTCCGGCAACGATCAGTAAGGACACGTATATGCAAAAAACTTTTCAAATATTTTGCTTATATTTGGTTACACATTATTCAAATGCCGCCGAAACTATTACACGATTGCCTGATGGCAGTCCCGACATGTCCAGCGTATGGATGGGCAGTGGCAGCAATTCAGCCGATATTCGGCTCAGTCTTAAACCGGGTGAAGAATTGATTCTCTTACCCTGGGTCGTAGCACACATGCAAACACTCCGCTCGCAGAATGATCCACGAGGTAACTGTCTGCCTTCAGGTATTCCCCGCAGTTCACCTTATCCCTGGCGTATGATCCAGGACAGAACTCATCAGGCTCCAAACATTATATTCATCCTGTTTGAAGGTAATATTCACAGCTATCACCAAATTTTTATGGACAAGCGAGGTCACCCTGAGGATCTCACACCTAAATGGTTTGGCCATTCAACAGGTGAGTGGCAAGGAGACACACTAGTAGTGGATACAGTCAGTTTTAACGACAGATTCTGGTTTGATTATCTGGGGCACCCACATACAGAACAATTACATATTGTAGAGCGCTACACCCGCACTAGTGCAGAAAACATGTCGATCGAAGTATCCATTGAAGATCCTGGCACTTATGCAAAAAATTTCACTACTGCAGGTAAAGCCACATTACTGCCCGGTGGAGATTTACTGGAATACATTTGCAACGAGAAAAAACATCGACTTTCAGCATGTTGATGCGCCGGCGCAACTTCCCTGAGCAATCAAGCCTTGACCACATTCCCATCAGGCTTCAGGTACACCCCGCGCGTATCTACAATCAGTTTTGCATTCGTTTTGATCATGGCGTAATAGAAAATCGCGGTTGGTGGCAAGCAGAATGACAGCGAAAGTAGCTAAATTCGAAGATGACAACTCCAAACTCGCAAGATTGAAAATATGCTCTCGCATTCTGGGGAATACCAGCACCAAGGGTCTAAATATTCAATCAATGAGCCCTTTTCCTGCAGCAGTTCCATCAGTTCGACACAAGGTGATTCGCGCATGTCATAAATATTTTTTATGAGAAATACCCAATACCAGAACCCTACTACCTTTGATAAAAATTTAATACTTACGCAGGTTTGCCGACCACCCATTCTATAATTGCACTGTTCACGTCACTAGCGAGTTCGATAAAGCGCGTATTTATCCTGTATTCGAGTGTCTTCTAGTGAAGGTAGAACGGATCAATGGGTATGCAAAGTCCCATGACCGGAATAATAAGGTACAAAACCGAATGACTTGGTGGCGGCAACCCAGATAACTTCATAAATATTGATATCCATACGGTTGGCAACTATTTTCATCTCATTAACCAGACCAATATTAGAGATTAGTTTTTACCTGCTGAATCTTTCATGCTTTTGGAAAAGAGTTTTTATAACCTTGAAAAACCCCTCCAGCTGCTACACAATGAAATATTGTTTTTAACTTCAAATATTTTTTAGCCTCACACGGAGCCTAGATGCTGAATTTTTTTACCACTGTCTTGCTATTGAGCTTGTTATCAGCCATTCCGTTAGCTGCGCTCGCCCAAGGTAATGTTGATGTATCTGTCGAATCTCTTTATAACGACAACATTTCTCGCTCCATCCAAACTATCGACATCCACTCTGATTTAAATCTAAAACTAGCAGCCAACGCTGGATACTACTGGCAAGTAGCTGATTACACGGGTATTAGTCTTTTAGGTTCTTTTACTAATACTGTTTACCAATCTTATAGTGGTTTAAATAACATCGAAGCTGGGCTGGGACTGCTCATCAAACATAAATTCGGGATTGGTGAGATGGCGCCAGCACTTAGTTTCGAACTTGGTTTCAGGCGTAATCAATTTAATCTGAACAACCGCGATGCCTGGGTATACAGCACAGGAGTAGTATTTAATAAACGGCTCTCGCAACGTTTGAGCGGCAATGTAGGGTTACGTTTTGAGCAACGTGATGGCGATCACAACGTACCCAAGTTCAATCCAGCCAATCCTACAGCTAAACTTAAGCCCGGCAATTCGTGGGATGTGCAAACTCGCTCCGTGTTTGTTTCAGGCGAGTGGGAAATAAGCGAATCAATGTGGCTAAACAGCTCATTCCAGTTGCAAGATGGAGAAGTGGTGTCCACTGCAACCCCTTTCCCCCAGATGTTAAATGCCGCGACCGCCGTTACATTTGATACGTTGTTTGGAGCACAAACGGTCGCCTATCGTATTCCTGCCCTGACTAAAATTGTGACTCTTGATCTGAATCGTGCACTGTTAGCTGCAGGTACGGGGTATTTTGGTTTTGAATATCAAGACTCTCGCGGCAACGGAAACATCGATTACGATGTATTAAATATCCGTGCTGGTTTTATTTACAGTTTCTAAGGTAGCAATGCGATTTCGTTCCATACTCTTCTTTTTTTATGGTGTCTTTTCCGCAAGTAATTTGCGGGCCGCAACCCTGACCGTCAATATAACTGACCAGAATTCCAATCTAATTGAAAATGCGGTGGTATACATCAAGTCCGTAAATGGACAAAGTTTACCAAGCACACCCAAGAATATCGAAGTTGATCAGATTGATGAGATGTTTGTGCCACATGTAAACGCGATCACCATTGGCTCACAGGTCAGCTTTCCAAATTCTGATCATATTCGCCATCATGTCTATTCGTTTTCCGAAGCCATGACTTTTGAAATACCTCTGTATATTGGTATCCCTGCTGCCCCTATTCGTTTCGATCATATAGGTCTGGTTACGTTAGGCTGCAACATTCATGACCATATGCTTGGATATATACTTGTTGTGGACACTCCTTTAATTGCTCAAGTAACAGCGGGAATTGGCCGTTTTGAAGTAGTACCTGGTGGTGAATTGGCTTTAGAAATCTGGCATCCCTTGCTAGCAGGAGATGAAGTCCTTAAACAATCTCTGACAGTGACTGCAGAAGAAAATGCCGTTCTCCATTTACAAATTGAATTACGTCCCGAACGCATGGTGAGACGTGCTCCGCGCCGCAACGGTAATCGTTACTGATGCCAATCAGGTTTAAACGCTTTCAATCACGATTGCTGATTTTTTTTCTGGTACCACTGCTAGTGGTGTTGTCCGCCGTTTTTTTAATTGTCGCCCGAGCAAACACGCGCATAGCAGTAGAACTCATCACACTTGATATGCAAAAAGCGCTGGCAAATTTTGAGGCTACTATATCTGAGCGTAATGAAACACTAGCCATTGCAGGTGATACATTATCCAGTGACTTTGCTTTTAAAAACGTTTATGAAACCAACGATCATCTAACAATCCTGTCAGCATTGACCAACCTTTTGGGCCGACTGGTGAACGCAGATTTTCTGGTGCTGGTGAATGATCAAGATGGCACTGTCATTGCCGACACCCTGCAGCCTGCTCTTATTGGTGTAGAGCCAACCTGGAGTAATTTGATTAACTCTGCACGTATCCTAGATCGTGCAGGTGAATACCCCGAAGCTGCCGATGTAGTAATCGTGAATGGCCACCCTTATCACTTGACGGTGTTACCTTTTTTTAATCCTGAACTGGTAGCATGGTTAGGATTGGGATTTGAACTTAACCAGACATTTACCGAAAACTTCAAAAAAACCATTTCTGCTGATGTTTCAGTTCTGTTCAAAGACACAGATCAACTTTGGCACATCAATGGTTCGACCATGCCTGATTCAACTCAGGGCGACTTGCAAAGCCAGTTCAACAACATAACTAATCAAGGTCTAGACAGCCTATTAACTCTGGATAATGCTGATTACGTAACTATGGCAAAGCCCATTAGCCAAGACCTTCGTACTGTAGAAATAGTATTGCAACGATCGCTCAAGGAACAACTCGCACCTTATGAAGAGCTCCAAGGTGTTTTGTTCACTATCTTCGCACTTGGACTAGCCATACTTGCTGCTGGTATCGTATTTATTTCGCGTACCGTTACCCACCCATTACTGCTGTTGGCACAAGGCGCGCGCCGTATCAGAGACGGTGACTACCAACAGCAAGTAATAATTGCACATCAAGATGAATTCGGAGAACTTGCCCAGTCTTTTAACGGCATGGTTAAAGGACTTATCGAGAAAGAAAAAGTCCGTGATTTGCTTGGGAAAGTGGTATCCCCACAAATTGCCAACGAACTACTTAGCAAAAACCTTGAACTCGGCGGCGAAGAAATTGAGCTCACAGTTCTATTTTGCGACATGCGCGACTTCACTACTCTGTGCGAAGGGAAGACCCCTCAACAAATTTTACAATTACTAAACGAATATTTTTCTGCGATTTCCGGCGTAATCGAAAGTAATGGTGGTGTAGTCGATAAATATATCGGCGATGCAGTTATGGCACTGTTTGGTGCGCCAGTCTCTTATGCAGACGCACCCTCGCGGGCAATTCGTACTGCTTTAACGATTTACAAAGTGCTGGATGAAGTCAATACGAGTTTCAGTTCACGCGGCCTCAGTACCGTCACTATTGGAGTGGGAATCAATACTGACACAGTAGTTGTTGGTAATGTAGGCTCCTCTACTCGCCTGAATTACACAGCACTTGGCGATGGTGTTAATTTGGCCTCACGCTTGGAAGAATTAACCAAGCGTTATGGGGTTAATATTATTGTCAGCGAGTTTACCCGTAACAAGGCCAGCGAATTTTTATATCAGGAACTTGACATGGTTAGAGTAAAGGGAAAAAGCGTACCAGTACGTATCTTTTCGCCTTTGATGTTTACCACTGAGGCAACCCTAGGTTTACTTACAACGCTCGATGACTACCACGCTTTTATCAGAGTTTATCAGGCAGGGAATTTCATAACTGCCCAGCAATTACTAGATGTTTACACTACGCGTTGCCAACTAACCGGATTTACTCCTAACCACACCATCATAAATCTATATCGTGATCGCTTGCATAAACTACAGGCAGATGTTCCTGTTGATTGGGATGGCGTGCATACTTTTACTGATAAATAATCAGCAAAAATTTAGACTAAGAATATATCTGCTAAAGATAAACGGATGTCACTGCAAATGTCACGTTATCGCCCACCTACCAAACCCATGTCTCCGTACATTACGCCTGAGGGTGAACGCGCTTTAAAAGATGAATTACATTTTCTCTGGAAGATAGAACGTCCCAAAATAACACAGTCGGTAAGTGAAGCCGCAGCGCAGGGTGATCGATCAGAAAATGCTGATTACATTTACGGCAAAAAACGCTTACGAGAAATTGATCATCGTGTTCACTATTTACGCAAAAGGCTAGAAATACTGCGGGTAGTGAAGGAATTACCTACCGATCAAAGTAAAGTGTATTTTGGTGCATGGGTAGTACTTTTGAATGAAAAAGATGAGTCAGTTCGATACCGCTTAATAGGACCTGATGAAATCAATACTGCCTGTAACTACATCAGCATCGACTCAGTGCTTGGACGAGCATTGTTAAGCAAACCACTGGATGCCGAAATTAAGGTGCAAACACCCTCTGGGCAACACAGATACATCATTGCCAACATCGAATATCCAGCTTTTTGATATTGGTTCAGTTAAGGGTTGTTTATATGGAACACGTCACAATCGTTGGTTTCAAAAAAGTGTTGGGCACTAGCATTACCATCCCAATGGAGATGCTCAATGCCGCCGATCTTATACGTCGTATTGATGGAAAACGGCACCCTAAACTTCACATCCAGTTAGTCAGCCCGGACGGTTGCAACATCCCCCTGACGGGTGGTTTGGAACTGGTATGCTCAGCAAAACTGGAATCGGTAACCAAAACTGATCTAGTGATAGTGCCCGCTCTGTGGGGAAACCCAAAAGGGGTTATTCCTCTCTACCCCCAATTGTTGTCGTGGCTACAACAACATCACCACCAAAATACATTAATTTGTGCGGTAGGTACCGGCAGTTATTTCCTGGCTGAGGCGGGCTTGTTAAAAAACAAAGTTGCTACTACCCATTGGTATTACTTCGATCAATTTGCTCAGCTATATCCTGAAGTACATTTGCAAAGAGATCGCTTCATCACCAAGGCAGGCAATGTCTACTGTGCCGGCAGTGTAAATTCAGTACGTGACGTAATGCTGCATTTTATTGAAGAGACTTATAACGCAGGAGTTGCAAATCAAGTATCACGACATTTTACCCATGAGGTCAAACGCTCCTATACTTCTACTTTTTTAAAAAGTTCACCTCACAACTATCATGATGATGAATCAATTGTTGAAATTCAGGACTGGATGCACAACCAGTTTCACAGTGCCATCAGCCTAGAAAATTTGGCAAAAAAATTTGATATCAGTATACGTTCTCTCAATCGTCGATTTAAAAAAGCTACCGGCAAATCTCCACTGCAGTACCTGCAAATTATTCGCATGGACAACGCCAAAGAATTATTACGAACAAGTAATTTAGCAATTGCTGATGTAGCTTTTAATACTGGGTATTCTGATAGCAGTTATTTCTCGGCTCAGTTTAAAAAAGCAATTTCAATGACACCGAAAATCTATCGTGACATGGCGCGAAAAAAATTATTCAAAGTGAACACAACTACAAAATAGCGGATGAAATCTGGGCTGATGTGTGAAGAATCAGCCCAGATAAGTGCACTAATTACACCTCAGGAGCAGAGTCACCCACTGTCAGTACCGATAGAGTATCTTCATGTTTTTTGGTATTTCGAATCTGTGCACGCTGCTTTCCATATACGGATTTCAGACGACGTTCGAGTGCATTAAAAGCGTCGCGAATGGCGACATAGATATCTTCATGCTCGTGTTTGTCGTGCTGTTCGTGAGCAATCACAATGTCATAGTTTGGGATTAAGGCTTCCACTCCTATATGGTAAACCTTACCTTTGAAGTGATTTTTATGGGGAGATTCTAGAATAACTCTGAGACTCTGGATTTCGTCACTGAAGCGTTCGAGTTTTGAAAGTCTTTTATGAACCGCGTCTTCTACTGCTTGGGAATGTTCTATACCGCGGAATACAACTTGCGTATCACTAATCATAGATGCGTCTCCTGAATGCGAATACTTTTTAACCAGGTAACTTTTTTCTATTTGCTAGCCAACTTTTCCATAGGTAAAAAAAACCGATCTTTCTTCCTTAAAATTACATTTCCCTGCAGCTCGATACTACTCACCCAAGGAGATCTGTCAATTTTATTAATACATTTTGTGACATAAAACAAAAAAAATGATGACCACATGGTGCTTGTCATTCCCCTACCAGTGTTACTGCTGGTATTTTTTGCTATTGGTCATAAAAATTTGACTGCCGATTTGTTGTTTTGTTCCATAAATTTTAATCCTGCTTGATGAAACACCAGTGCCAAGGTTCATAGCACACACCAAAAGGATTTTCTTTGGGAAAAGACATATGAAATCCGAACTTTTCTGCGCAAACTGAAAGCCATGCAAAAGCAGGGCTGGTTTCAAAGTTCACTTCCAGAAAGGGATAACCAGGACATCCTATATCCACAGCACGACCTGAGTGATGTTCACTATATCCAGGAGCGGCGTTGACTTGCAAAATGGCACTAAGTGAATCACCGCGCGCCATTTTCCGTATGAACATTTGTTTTTGATAATCAAAACTGCGATAAGCAGAAATAATCTGCAAAACAATATCGTCTTTAATAGCAGCGGCCTGCATGGTTTGCCACGCAGCGAAGGTAGCGACCTCCAATTGCGGTTGGCGACCAAAAACATCCAACTCAGTGTTAACCAAATTGGTACATTCCTCTTGCAAGTTCATGCCGCAGGACACTCGATAGCCTACCGGAATACCCAGTTCAAGATGAATTCTGGATACTGTTGTTATTGAATCTCGGATAGTAGAGTCGTTTTTTTCGTGCAAAGTTTAATCCTCGTTACTGAGAGTATGCTAGACGCTGCCATGATTGTGGGCAAGCTAGACCAAGCCTCTCCCTACATGGCATGGCTGACAAATTTGTGCCAATTGTCTACAATATTTGTCCTTTTATTTATACTAAATGGCTTTAATCTAATACTTAAGTCGCCCACAAACCCCTAAGATGCTGGCATCAATCACACCTTTGGAAGATCAACCCTTCTTCATGTCGCATTTACCAGTTATTGTAAGTTTTGGCGGCATCAGTCCCGCTGGCCGCAGTTCCTTTCATTACGGCTACTCCCGCCTGGTTTATACCAAATTGCCGCGTAAGGACCAGCTCAACACCCTGCAAAATCTTGCTGTGCTGACCGGCCAACTGTCTTGGGATAACTCCGGCTTTAGCAGTCATGGGCAGGCAGTTGAACTTAATACTTTCCTGCATGAAAACGAGCAAAAGCTATTAGACAGCACTCTGATCCGCAAACTTGAAAACAATTTGTTCGATCCACAACGCTTGCTGATGCAAAACAAAATTACTCTCACTGCTGCTAATGCGGCCGACAGCTTTGAATTCAGCCTACCCAGCAGAAAATTACCTGCTGTACTTCCCGATAATTGGATAGTAGTGGAAAACGACGGCATAAATTGTCGTGTAAGTGCTAATGGTGGCGTGGAATTATTGATAAAAGATTATTTTCAAAGCCCAGTTAACAGTGCGGGGCAACTACCTACCGGTTTTGCCCCTGCAGCTTTATATCCCTCCCGCAATCATCCACGTGGCCTGCAAATGTCCATCTATGGCGCTTCGGATGCTTTATATGCATTGGGCCTCGATTGGGATCATATTTGCTCTAAAGTGGCGCCTGATCAAATCAGTGTTTATGCAGGCAGTAGCATGAGCCAACTGGATTACGACGGTTATGGCGGCTTATTAAAAGCGCGCTTGCTCGGCAAAAGACCCACATCCAAACAGTTACCACTAGGTTTCGCCGAAATGCCGGCTGATTTTATTAACGCCTATATGCTTGGAAATATCGGCAATACCGGCACCAATCTCGGTGCCTGCGCTTCCTTTCATTACAACCTACAGCAAGGAATTCGTGATATTCAGCGAGGCTCTCACCGCGTAGTAATTGTAGGTTGCAGTGAAGCCCCCATAACTCCCGAAGTTATCGAGGCGTTTGCAAACATGGGCGCTCTGGCCGACGATGCCGCCTTACTAGAATTGGATAAAGATCTGGGCCTGAGTAGCCCGGATCATCGCCGAGCCTGTCGTCCATTCGGCAACAATGTTGGATTTACCCTCGCCGAATCAGCGCAGTTCGTGGTGTTGTTTGATGATGTACTTGCCGTGGAATTAGGGGCCACTATTTACGGGGCAGTGAACGACGTATTCATCAACGCCGATGGTTTCAAAAAATCCATCGCAAGTCCCGGCGTTGGAAATTATCTGACGGTAGCCAAAGCAGCAGCAGCCACGCGTGTTTTAGTTGGAGAAAATAGCTTGCGACACCGCACTTTTGTGCAAATGCATGGCACCGGCACACCACAAAATAGACTCACAGAATCGGCAATTTTTTCCAAAGTCGCACAACATTTTGGCATTGAGCATTGGCCTGTCACAGCCATTAAATCCTATCTCGGCCATTCCATTGCAAGTTCTGGTGCTGATCAATTAGTGATGACTCTAGGCGTATGGCAGCACGGCATTATTCCAGGCATCCTCACTACTGATAAATTGGCTGATGATGTGAGCACAAATGGCTTGGAATTTTTGCTTGCACACAAAGAAGTAGGGGTAGATGCAATGGATGCTGCAATTCTCAATTCAAAAGGTTTTGGTGGTAACAATGCCACTGCATCCGTACTTTCCCCAGCAATTACAAAAAGAATGTTAGAAACTAAACATGGCAAAGGCTCTATGCAGAGCTGGAAGGCAGCGAATGAAAAAGTGCAGGAAACTGCAGCTTTATACCAACAAAAAACTAATCACGAACAAATTACTCCAATCTATCGATTTGACCACGATGTCAAAACTGACGCTGATGTAAGTTTCAGAGATGAGCTATTAAAGGTACGAGGTTATGCGGGTGGAATTAACCTTGATCTGGCTAATCCCTACCCAGACATGATCCACAAATAAAAGCTGCTTATTGAGCCGTACAAACATTGGTCTGCCCATATTTGATGCCATCATCCGTTAACTTTTTAAAATGAGAGAGCTGTTAACAATTTAGTAGTTTCAACCCGAAGATTACCATGCCGTTCGCTACCTCCAACCATTTACCAACGAGCAGACGAATATCCCTGGCGTGAAATTTATATGGATGGCCATGAACATCCCGAATAGATTAACCCCAGTTATTTTGGTCACTCGATAGGCAAATGGAAACGATGTATTGCTCATTGATAAAATCGGCTTTAACGAACGCTTCTGGATACACCGCGATGGATGTCCACATGCACAGGCATTACATCTGGTTGAACGAATCTCACGCGCCACCATCGGTATTCTTCATTATGAAATCACCATCGATGATACCGCTACCTATACTGCGCCTTGGTCAATAGAATGGGACAAGAAGTGGACACCCAATGAAGAACTGATTGAATATTTTTGTCAGGATAACAACATTTCCCGATACCGCATGATGGGCAATGAGAGTTTGGTGCGCGAACCTCAATAAAAATACAAACCTAAGGGTACCTCCGGCTTTGTTTTTTCGGAGCTACCCATCATAAAAAAGGGGCCACTGGCCCCTTTTTTATGATGTAAATAACTTCAGCCTATAGCGGGCTTTAGATTTTTAATTCCATTTATTTTTTGGCTCGTTTGCTGGGTGGCGTCCAGAAACGTGGCTGAATTGGGAGCAATAGGAAAAATCCAATCAAGGCAACAATCGCGTAGCAAATCAAACCGTTGGTATAGTTTCCAAACACATCCACAAAATATCCCAACACTGGTGGCCCGGCAGCAAAACCCAAGTTTACCGCCACCGATACCAAGCCTATGGTCAGGCCTAAATTACGTGGCCCAAGATAATGTTTGGTCAGTACAGGAATTTCCACAATAAGACCGCCGTGCGCCATGCCTTGAACAGCTAGGTAGATCAACAAAGAAGCAACTCCTGCCACTGGCAAGGCCAGCATTACCGAAACAGAAAGCAGGAAATAGAAAAATTTGATGCCGCCAATGGAATAATTATCGTAAATCCAACCAGCTACAGGTTTTGCTACTACAGCCAAGATACCTGCAAACGAGGAAGCCCAACCAATAGCTCTGATATCAAAAGCCTTGTCTGTTCGCAAAAAGGTAACGTAATTCTGAGTCATAGCTTGGTCTACTGCAGAAACCAGAAAAACGCCGATTACAATTAGCCAGAAACCCTTTTCTTTACTGATGATTTTGAAATGATCCCACATGCCGATGCCGCCGACTTCATTTTTAGTATTGGCATTGATTACATTTTGAGTGTCACCTTTACGTGACATGAAGAACATCCATAAAGGTGCTGAAATAAACAAAGAACCAAGACTCAAGCCAGCAGCGATATGACGCCAGTTCACGCCAGAGTCGAGCAGTGGCGCCCAAATTAGTGGCATCAAGGTCTGCCCCATACTAGTAGCACTGAGCACGATACCAATGGCCAACCCTTGATTAATTTCAAACAGTCTGGAAATCACTACCTTCATCGCAGACACGATGGATGCGGCGGACAAACCCAAGATAGCGCCTGCTAGATAATAAACAGGCAGCACCGTGGCAAAATAAAAGAGGGCCATGGCAATGCCGCCACACAGCGCACCTAACAACACAGCAGTTTTACCACCGATTTTATCGACCATGATGCCCATGCCAAGAGCAGCAACGGCCCCTATCAAAAATTTGGCCGTGGAGAGTAAATTGACCTGAGTATTAGTCCAGCCAAATTCTTCCATTGCGGGCTGATACATAAAGGGGAGAGAAAAGTTTGGGACCCCAAAGGAAAAAAACACCAGCAAAAAAGCGACAACCAGTACTTGCCAGTTGTCTTTCATCTCTTGCCATACGGTGCGCTCGATAGATGTAGTCATTTATATTCCCCTCTTCAGCTTGTTATAGTTGGGTGTGCTGCAGATTTATTGTTGTTCGACTATCTGCTAACCATCTGCTGCTCGATTTATTTTAATACTATTTCTCTAGCTGTATTTTTACAAAGCCTGCCCATCAGGACCTATCATATGAGTTGCATCTTTGTTGTTTTCTTGACATAGATAATCAAAAGGCTCATTACCTGCTACCCAGTTGATATACCAACCACCACTCCATGGCGCCGTATAAGCACCAGGATCATCAACTGTAACTTCGTAAACCATAGTATAAAAATTGGTGCGGGTAAAACGCTCAGTTAGATGTAACTGTGTGGTGTGTGGCACCCCTTCGCGTGACATCCAGAATTTATCGTTAAAGCCAACACTGTCTACTACCAAGCTGTCTCCTTCCCAATGCCCAACAGAATGGCCAAACCAGCTGGGTTCTAGCCCAGCAGGATGATCACGACCATCCATGAAAATCCGGCGCCAGGAATGTGGTGAACCTACTTGCAGGAACATAATTTCGTTGGTGTCGGGTAATTGCACAATTTCGAAACCATAAGGAGTGTGGAACATACGAGGACCGCCACTAGGTTTGCAGCGTGTATGCGGATCATCTTTTGTTAGCGAAGCCTGTCTCGCGTCATATTCGGTACGTGCCCAAGGCTGCCAGGGAATTTCATCAATCGACAGGTTTGAAGGCAAATAAAGATTAGAATTATCCACGGCGTCAGGATCGAGATTGGTAAAAAGCACAGCCCCAGCATTACCTTCCCAATTACCAATTTCACCCGGTGGGCCACTTAAATTTATTGTGTTGTCAGAAAGACGCGGAGCTAATCGCTCTGAAGTACGGTTAGCAGCCGCCAAAAACTGCGCGTGAACGGTTAATGGCGTAACCATTGAAAATATTGTGAAAGCTACAACCAATGCTTTCGAGTGCGAGGTCACTGTCAGTAAGTCTCTTAAAGTAAAAAAATTTATTCTGGTCTTGCGCATTTATTATGCCTCAGCAAAAAGCAATACAGCAGGTCGTGAAGAGACGCTACTCGCAGGATATTTTGAACGGATAATCTTTACCACCCTGTATCTAGGCGCCATCGATGACACGATTCACTGAACCTATGTCATGCATAGCAACCGTGAAACTTATTTCTTTTGCCGCGCTAGGTACTTTCGTCTAGGTACTTTCGTCTAGGTACTTTCGTCTAGGTACTTTCGTCTAGGTACTTTCGTCTAGGTACTTTCGTCTAGGTACTTTCGTCTAGGTACTTTCGTCTAGGTACTTTCGTCTAGGTACTTTCGTAAGGATGCCCCTGTTGGCCGCTGACCCCTGCACACTATAAGAACATTAAACCCGCAAAAAAATGGCTGATAATTACTGCTTTTTTCTCATAGGCAAAGCTCTTTTTTCTAACTTGTGATCGATACTAACATAATCAAATTTGCTCTCCATGCAAATAATGTGAAAGAAGAAACGTACATAACTCTTACTTCCAATACACAAATCCTTGCGCAGTGCCGGTACCTGCGATGGTGCGATAACAAGGAATATAACTCACGGTTTCGCCCTGTAGTTCGGTAGCAAACAGTGCCCCCGCTGCTGCAATCCAGTTTCTGATTTCAGAAGTACCTTGCAATAAAACATTTTGCGGTACGCTGCACAAAAATTTCTCGTCTCGAGTTGCCAGTGCCTGCATTAAATTGTTATCGAAATCTTCATCAATAGTGAAGTGGGTCAAGCCACCGGAGCCAAATACCGCCACCTTTACATCACGCTTCCAAGCTTTGATCGCCTTACCAATAAACTGCCCCATTTCGAAACAACGTTTAGACGTGGGTTGATTGGGAGGGAAAAACGTATTGGTAATTATGGGTAGTATCGGTACAGCATGATCTTCCATCACCCGCCGGATGATCCAACTGAAGGCATGTGGCGTGCCAATGTGATGATGTGCACCAGTATCCGGCCACTGCTTACTAGCGGCAAGATCAAAACCTGCATCCGCACCCATTTCAAATATCAGTTCAGCTAGATCTGGTAAGCCAGGCCACACCACAGGTTCTTGCGGTCGATAAGCCCATTCACTTTCTTTAATTCCAACAGGCAATCTGGCAGAACGCTCGTGATCCATCGGCTTTTGCCAAAAGTCGGCACCGTGATAAACGGTGAACATTGGCTGCATACTTTCTTGTATCAGTTCGCGCTGATCATTACCCATGATGACAGCCACATCAGGTTTCATTTCCTTCCAGACCTGCGCTAGTTTTGCTACACCCTCCTGACAAATAGCATGGCGACGGGTACGTTCTTCCAGCGTTATTTGCGCTGCAAAGTTTTCGTCTTTACGCATCTCTACTAATTGTTCAAAAGTATATTCACTGCCGCGGAACCAGTGTTTTATCCGATGATCGTGCGGTACACGCAACATCCATTCTTCCGGCGTAGTATTGAGAATAGGGCCGTGGGTACTCCACATGCCGAGGGTAATTTTAGCCATAGTTTTTTGCCTTTAAGTTGTTCGGCCACACCAATGTATTTTTTGATGCCAGCCCGCACGAGGCTACTCTTGCTAAATCTGAAACAAGAGTAATTTCTCAATCAATTTTTTTATACATTCAAATTAAAAACACGTTTCGCATTGCCTTCGAAAATTTTGTATTTGTCGTCGGCACTCAGCCAGTCTATTCCCTGAATCAACGGTACAGTCTTGTCATAAGTCTGACCAGTCTCTTCATTCATTGATGAACCAACCCCAGGACACTCGGAGCCATACAAAATTTGGTCAGCACCTACCACTTTAATCAGCAGTTCCAAGGCTTCTTTGGAATACAGCACAGTATCGAAATACATTTTGCGCATATGATCAATAAACAAACCCTTACTGATACTTTCCTGCGCGCCACTACGGGCGGAACCTGCATTAAAACGACCAATCTGGTAGGGCATAGCACCTCCGCCATGAGACACCACAATTTTTAAAGTAGGAAAATCATCAAACACGGTGGAATTTACAAAACCATAGACTGCAGTGGTTTCTTCATTCACGAAATACAAACTATATGGTTCCCGCGCCGGGAAACGTGAACCGGCAGTGTGAATATGCAGTGGTACGTCCAACTCACAGGCTTTTTCGTACAAGGGATACCAGTAACGATCTCCCATGGGGGGAGCTTTGTTGCCGTCGTTCTCATAAGGATCTGGATTAAGCAAGAAACCCTTGAAGCCATAGTTTTTTACACAATGCTCCATTTCGGCGAACACCACACTGACCGGCTCACCGCCTTGTTGCGGCAATCCACCTACACCAAAAAACTTGGTAGGGAACAAACGAATGCTGTCGGCAATTATTTTATTACATTCGTGGATATACCACTCCACCAGATAACCAGGCTTTTCTGAATGCATAGTTTGAAAAGGGCGTGGCGAAATCAACTGCATGTCGAGGCCATTGTTTTGCATATGTTCAATGTGACCACATGGACCCATCTCTTTGCGATTCCAGGCAGCGATGAGTTGCTCGTCGGTATATTTGACGGTACCACGACCGTGGGAACCCCGATGTGATACTAGGCCAGCTTTGTATACAGCCAGTTGCGGCGGGGCAGAAAAATGGGCATGACAATCGATAATCACTTATTATCTCCAATACACAATATTAATTATTCAGATGTTACTTAACTTTGAAACCTGCAAAACCCAACTCTGCTTAAGAGTTTATCTATCCTTAATTCTAATAGACTTTGCCTGCTACAGTAGTTGCACTATTTATTTTTATCCGGGGTTTGCAAGCTGTGGTATTTCATCTCGGCCCGCGCTTCACCAATAGTCTTACCTGCTTCCAGCATAGCTCTAATTTTAGTTTCAGCGGCATCAATTTGTTCGGCCACGGCCAACACTTCATCTTCGCGAGATTTAGGAATACAAATTACGCCATCCGCATCACCGCGCAGTAAATCGCCAGGTTGAACCCTAGCATCACCAATATTAACCGGCACTTGTTCTGCATCAACCTGTACCCGATCTTTGCCCGTACGCATGGAATAACTGCGAGAATAAATCGGATAACCTAGACTCAAACATAAATGCACATCGCGACAAGCACCATCAATTACCGTTCCTGCCAGGCCTTTTTTGTGAGCCAGAAAAGTCAGAATATCACCCCAAACAGTGGCGTCTTCGCGACCGCCATTATCAATTACAGCCACATCTCCCGGCCCTAATTTGTCGATAAAATCACCCACTGTACCGGGCTTATCCGCATCCAAAGGTCCATATAAAATGGTGTAGGCGCGGCCTGCTAGTCGAAAATTTTGGTCGCGTGGTTTGATACCTAAGCATTGCCCTGCTATACGTAACTTGTCGAGTGCATCACTCAACGTTGCAGTATCAAGCTTTGCGGCTCGTGCTACGTTATTGTCTATCATTGCCTTCAAACTCCTGCTTAATTGGGTTTATGCAACATGTTTTCGTAAGAAGTGCCCATCACCACTGATACTGGTTTGCCCGCGAGCACATCTTGCGTCATCAGTCGTTCTTTCTCGGCTACAGTTTCTGCTACAGCCAATACTGCTTCTATCTTGTCCGCTGTAACAAACACGACACCACTACCATCGGCTATGACGTAATCACCTGGACTGACGATGCTGTCACCAACTTGTACCGGTATGCCAAAGTCTTGTTCCCACACCCGACCTCGTGCTGTACGCGCAGTAGTAAAGCGGGAAAATACTGGAAAACCTATTTCTTCATATTCATCAATATCTCGGGCCGGGCCTTCCATGATTACCCCTCGCACCCCCTTAACCTTGGCGGCATTGGCTAAAACTCCACCCCAACCGGCGCAATCAATGCCCGTACGTTGTTCCACCACTATTACTGTTAAATTGTCTGCCGCTTCAATTGCTGCCGTACCCAAATGACGCTTGGAACCACCTGCCGGGGCCATGCCGTGTAATTTTACGGTTTGAATTGTGCCAGCTATACGACTGCGGGTTGAACGGCGCAACAAACCAGATTGTGCGCCTTTTAGACCTAAACTGTCGAGCGCGTCTGAAACGGCGCATGCATCAAGTTTTTCAAGCCTTTTGATAAGTTCGGCACGTGTGGCCACAGTTCCCCCCCTTGATGACTGTTAATGTAAGACGGCGATGATAACTGCAAAGCCCAGTCATAGTCATATTTGAGATAACTTCAGCGACCCAGAGCTTGGCGAT
>Ga0209500_10000319_pt1 | contig 42663 bp, 34 predicted proteins | sample S_140212_EF_Meta_FD_187323 | JGI IMG/M metagenome (GOLD analysis project Ga0209500, IMG submission 187323) | Freshwater microbial communities from Lake Simoncouche, Canada to study carbon cycling - S_140212_EF_MetaG (SPAdes) (version 2) | ecosystem: Environmental > Aquatic > Freshwater > Lake ... | reverse complement strand
GCAACGGCAGGTCGGCCAACAAAGGTAACCTGCGACCGACTGTCAACGGGATTTCCTATGCTTGTTTAAGCTTTCGTTCAGGCTATGACTTCAGGGCATGGAAACGCGTATCCGCCCCGCCTTACCAGCCGATATCCAGGCGATCAACGCCATCTATAACCATTACGTCCGGACCAGCACCTGTACCTGGCACCTGACCGAGGAAACCGACGAAGGCCGGGCGGCTTGGCTCCGGAACCGCGGCCCCGCCCACCCTGCCCTCGTTATCGAATTCGAAGGTAAAGTGGCCGGTTGGGGCTCCCTTTCGACCTACAACACCCGACAGGGGTGGTCGGCGACCGTCGAGGACTCTATCTTCATCGACCAGTCCCTGCACGGCAAAGGCCTCGGTAAGCTCATGCTGCAGGAACTGCTCCGCCGCGCGGAGGCCATCGGACACACGTCGGTGATCGCCCGCATCTCCGGCGAACAGGCCGCCAGCCTGCATCTTCACACCTCGCTGGGCTTCGAACATGCCGGCCTCTTGCGCGGCGTCGGACACAAATTCGGCCAGAAACTCGACTGTGTCTACATGCTGAAGACGTTGCGCCAGCCCTGACCTTGACAGAGCGGGGGCTAACCCTTTGCTCACCTATCCGCTTTAATGCTCAGGTGGTGGAATGGCAGACACGCTGGATTCAGGTTCCAGTGCCCCTAAAGCGTAAGGGTTCAAGTCCCTTCCTGAGCACCAAAAGCAAGACACGACCCCGGCGACCCCGGGGTCGTCCGATTGGCGGCGGTTCATTCGTATCCAGTTATCAACTACATTCCTACCCCTGCCCCCACCCCTCCCCCCTTACGATTAGAGCCTTCCCCTCATCATTTGGAAGGTTGTCCCCCTCGGGTGAACCCTCCATGCTTCCCCCAACCGATGGCGGACCTCAGTACATTACCCGACCTCCTCCCCTGGCCCTTCCTGCTCTGCAGCCGCAAGGGTGAGATTCTGTTCGCCAACCCGCTCGTCGACCGGGCCGTCGGCCAGAAGGTCCAGGCAGGCATGAACATCGACAAGCTCTTCCTCGAACTTGAGAACGGATTACCCGCCTCGACCCTCCTCCATTCGGCCGCCCGCTGGTCCGCTTGGAGCGGCATGCTCGAGGTCCGCAACGTCAACGCGGGCGAACCGATCCGCGCCTCCAAGATCATCCTGCAACCTGACCCGAAGTTCGACCGGCAGGTCTGGCTAATCTTCGCCGAGGACCCACAGGTCAACGGCGCCCCGATCCTCACGCCACGCTCGGGCATGAGCCTCGCGCGTACCCTCATCGAGAACTCGCCTGACTTCATCATCTTCCGCGACCTGCAGGGCCGCATCCTACACACGAGCCGCAGCCTCGATGAGTTCCTTGCCTTACCCTACCGCGGCTACGTCGCCGACCTGACCCTCCCCGACATCCTCTCTGCCAAGACGTCCGCCCAATTCCGTCAGTTCGATGAAGAAGTGGTCCGCACCGGCCAGCGCGTCCTGCATGCGGTCATGCATTTCGAGACGCAGGACAGCCGCTCGCGGCTAGTTCGCGTCGTCCACGAACGCATCAAAGGCGGCGGCGGCCTGCCCAACGGGCTCCTCACCTTCGCGGTCAACATCACCGAGTCGGTCGATGAACATAACCGCCTGCGGATCGCCCTTGAGAAAGCCGAGGAAGTCGCCGCCGCCAAGTGGCAGTTCGTGGCCAACGTGACGCACGAGATCCGTAATCCGATCAACGCCATCCAGGGCCTGTGCGAAACCAACCTGGAACTGGCCGCGCCGCTTTCGCCAGAAGTGCTACGCAAGATCCAGTCCTGCGCCAGCGAACTCGAGGACACCGTCCGCGACGTGCTCGACTTCTCCCGGCTCGACCGTGGCAACGTCACCATCGAGAACATCCCCTTCAACCCCGTCCGTGCCGTGGAAGAAGTCACCGCCCAATTCCAGCACCAGGCCGGCCGCAAGGGCGTCGAACTAGCCGCCCTCGTCAAAGCCGACGCCCCCCAATCCGTGCTGGGTGACCCAATCAAATTCCGGCGCATCATCGCCAACCTCGTCGGCAATGCGGTCAAGTTCACCGAGAACGGCCACGTCCACGCTGAGCTTGAATTCGAGGAACGCAACGGCCGGCTCCGGGCCCAGCTCACCGTCCGCGATAGCGGCATCGGCATTCCCGCCGACCGACTCGAAAGCATCTTCGAACCCTTCACACAAGCCGACGCCTCCACGACCCGGCGATTCGGCGGCACGGGCCTCGGTCTCACGATTGTGCGCAGTCTCACGCACGCGATGGACGGTTACATGAAGGTGATGAGCGAAGTCGGCGTCGGCTCGAACTTCGTCGCCACAGTGATGGTCGAACCCAACCCCGCCTTCACGCCTCCGCCCCAACCCAACCTCGCCGGCCAGCGCATCCTGCTCGTTGCTGGCGACCCCGCCGTCCGCCAATGGTTCGCCGAATCCCTCGCGACCTGGGGCGCCGTATGCGAGCAGACGGAGACTTACGAAGACGCCGAAGCCCTCTGGGCTGCCGCCGAAGCCGCCGAGCGGCCATTCAGCCGCGCGATCATCGACCTACCGGAAGATGTCAGCCCTCGCCTGCCGGCCTTCCCTCGCGAACAGATTATCCTGGTGACCTCCTCCGAGGTCGAGTTCCGGAGCCAAGCCCAACTCTTCCGCCCCGTCACGCTCACGGCACTCTGGACGCGCTTCAGCACCGAGCCGAGCGTCCGAGACGAACACGAACCCGCCCACGGACTTACCCGTGCCTCTCGCTGCCTCCGCGTGCTCCTCGCCGAAGACAATGAGGTCAACCGCGAGGTCGCCAGCGCCCGCCTTCGCCGCGCTGGCCATGACGTAAGCGCCACGGTCGACGGTTCCGCCGCCTTGGAGCTCTGGCGGACCAAGGAATTCGACGTGGGAATTCTCGACATCCAGATGCCGATCATGGACGGACTCTCCGTCGCTGCCGCCATCCGCGCCGAAGAGGCAGCCCGCGGTCGCCGCCGCACCTCCCTGTTAGCCCTCACGGCGATGACCCAGGAACTGGACCGCGCCCGCTGTGAGGCCGCCGGCTTCGACGCCTACCTCGCCAAGCCCGTCCGCGGCGCCGAATTACTCGAGAAGCTCGAGCTGCTCGCTGCCTCGCAAGTGGCCGCCTTAGGCCGGGTCCGTGACGACGAGTTCGCCGCCAACTTGGAAGCCGCCGAGGCAGAAGACGCCGAGGACCTCAAGGCGGCCGCCCGCGCCTTCCTCAGGCACGCCGAGGATATCATCACCCGCCTCTGCGTTGCCCGCGATTCCTCGGAACCAGACGCCCTCAGCCGCGAGGCCCATGGGGCCAAGGGCATGCTCTCCCTCATGGCCTGCGGCGGACTGGCCCGACTAGCCAACCAGGTCGAACGGCAGCCCACCGAAGCCTCGGCCCGGGCGCGCACGGATGAACTCATCGACGGCTTGCGGAAGCTCCGCGAGACGTTACAGTCTCGTTCAGACCTGAGCCCTGATGGCCAAGCCGAAACTCAAACCCGAAATCAAGACTGAGTCGCTGGTCTCTGCGGCGCCCAAGTGGAACGTCGTCGTGCTCAACGATCCCATCAATTACCAGGCCTACGTCGTCGTCGCCTTCATGAACGTGCTACGTATCGGCGCGCCAGAAGCCAAGAAGCTCATGCGTGCCATCCACGCCGAGGGACGTGCCACCGTCTGGACCGGTGACCGCGAACGGGCCGAGATGCTCGCGCTCGAGCTGCAGCAGTGGCACCTCAACTCCCTCCTCGAGAAAGATGGCTGAACTCCGCCTCAGCATGACGCAGGAGGCGCGCACCGTCCTCACTGATTTACTCCGACTCATCGCCCCCGCCGCCGCCCGCGTCTCCGTCAACCGTGCCAACGTGCCCGTTAACGACGAGGAGATTGCCGCCTTCTGGGTAGATACGCTCACCGCGCAGGCCTCGGAGGAGGCCCGCCTGCTCGCCGTGGCCTTCGCCAGCGCCAAGGGCGACCCCGCCGTGATTGTGCTCCCCAATGAAGCCCAGGCGCTCGCCTTCCTCCGCGCCCTCTCCGCCGTCCGCCTCGCCCTCCGCGACCTGGTCTTCGCCGACATCACCGACGCACAACTCGAAAGCGCCGAAGAACTCGACGACGAGTCCCTGCCGACGGAGAAACGCCACGCCCTCGCCTGCTACGCCTGCTTCGGCCTGCTTCAACAATCGCTCATCGGACAGCTCAGCCCCGAGGCGTTCGACTGAGCGACGAAATCGGTTGAAGGTCCGCCCGTGACCCGCAACAAACAGGTCGTGCTCAGTGGCTTAATCAGTTTTTTCTCCGCCCTCGGTGCGTTCGGCCGCCAGCTCGCCGCCCTGCCTCGCCCTAAGCTTTTCCCGTTCGGTGGCGTGGTCCGCTCCATGGACGGCCCAACTTTCAAGGCCGACCTGATTGCAGGCCTGAATGTCGCGCTCCTCGCCTTCCCGATGTCGATGGCCTTCGCCATGAAGGCCGGCCTGCCGATCTGGTGCGGTCTCGTCGGCTGCGGCGTAGCAGCTGCGGTAGCGCCGCTCTTCAGCGGCTCGGCGAACCTCTCGGCCGGCCCGACCAACGCCACCGCCGCCTTACTACTCGGCTCCTTCGCCACCCTCGGAGCAATCTCCCCGGAAATGCGTGCGCCAGCGCTAGCCAGCTTAGTGCTGATGACCGGCGGCTTCCTCCTGCTCGCCTCCTGGTTACGTCTCAGCGGCTTTGCGGACTTTGTCCCACGCACGGTCATCTGCGCTTACATCGCCGCGGCCGCGCTGCGCGTCATCGCCCTCCAACTCCCCACGGTCGTCCATATGAGCGATGGCTATATCGCCGGCAGTTTGCCTTCGGTGCTATGGGATACGGCACGAATGGGGAAGGCGCTCCTCAACCCTGATCTCGCCCTGGCGATCGTCACAGGTATTGCCTACTTCCTGCTGCGGCCGAAATACGGGGTCGGGAAAGCCATCCTCGGCGCGGTCGCCATCGCCACCTTTGGAGCGATTCTCGCGCAGAACGTCGCCCTGACCCCGGGCGGCCGGGGCCCAGGCGACCTTTTTAAATACCTCGGCGAAGTGATGGAAAGAGATTTCAAAGCCTTTCCCACGCCTGACTTCTCCGCCCGGACGCTCTCGACACTCTTCTCGCCTGCCTTGGCCCTCGCTGTACTGGTGGTCATCGAAGGTACGGCAAACGCACGTGCGTCGGCGCTCAAAACTGGCCGTCCTTCCGACCTCCACCAAGAAATCTTCGGGCTGGGTATGGCCAACGTCGCCTGCGCCTTCACGGGAGGGATGATTGCTTCAGGCTCGATCAGCCGCTCCGCCCTGAACGTCGCCAGCGGGGCTCGTACGGCGATGGCCTCTCTCCTCTGCGGCGCCTTCATCCTCGGCGGGCTCTTCCTCGCCCGCCCGGCCGTGGCGCTCGTCCCGCTCTCGACGCTAGCCATCCTCGTCATCCTGATTGAAATCGAGTTGGTAAACTTCGCGGCCATCAAAGTAATCCTCAAGTCTGGCGCTCAAGATCGCACGGTCTTCCTGGCCACCTTCGCGACGGCGCTCCTCGCCCCGCTCGATATCGCCATCTTCCTCGGGACGACGGTGGCGGTGGCCTTCTACCTGAAGCAGACCTCGTCCCCGGAGGTCGTCGAATATGACTTCTCCGATACGGGCGAGATCCGCGAAAGACCGAAAGGCCAAGGCACCACGGGCATCTCAATTCTACACGTCGAAGGCAGCCTCCATTTCGGCGCCACCCAAGCTTTCCACGAACACCTCCGCCGCGCCTCGGCCGACCCCAACCTCAAGGTGCTCGTGCTGAAATTCCGAGAGGCCCTCTACCTCGATGCGAACGGCGTCCTGCTCCTGCGCGACCTGGCTGACATGCTAAAGTCCGACGGACGCCACCTGATCCTCTGCGAGGCGAAGGCCGATACGATGAAGATCATCGTCAACGCGGGTCTCGATAAGTCGGTCGGCACGGAGAACGTCTTCCCGTTCGACGAAGCCAGCCCGAATCTGGCGCTCGCCAAGGCCGTCCGGCGCGCCCGCGAACTGGCCGGTGGCGGCCAAGCAGTCCTCCGCATCGTGACCGCCCCGCACCCAGATCTGCCTAAGCCAGCGTCGGCCTCTGGCGAGGATTGGCAGATTTAGTCTTCCCTCGCTGTTTTTCGGACAAGTCCTGCCGCCCGTTAGGGCTTTTACGGCGGTTTTTGAATTATGGCTTGAAGCCCGCACCGGGTCTCGCCCTTTTGGGGTGGTCTGTTCACCTGAAAGACACCCACCTTCCCAGCACCATGAGCCACTACAGCGAAATCCAAAAGCACCTCGGCACTGAAGCCGAAAACCTCCTCGGGTTCAACAACCCGAAGATCAAGAAGGAGCAAATCCATTCCCCTCGCGCGGATTGGGTTGAGCACGCCTTCTCCGCCTCGGACCGCAACAACCGCGTCCTGGCCAACCTGCAGCGCCTCTACGGCTCCGGCCGCCTCGCCAACACGGGCTACGTCTCGATCCTCCCGGTCGACCAGGGTATTGAACACTCCGCCGGCGCCTCCTTCGCCAAGAACCCGATCTACTTCGACGGTGAGAACATCGTGAAGCTCGCCATCGAAGGCGGTTGCAACGCGGTCTGCTCCACCTTCGGCGTCCTCAGCAGCGTCTCCCGCCGCTACGCGCACAAGATTCCCTTCATGGTGAAGATCAACCACAACCAGCTGCTCACCTACCCCAACGTCGGTGACCAAGTGATGTACGGCACGCTGAAGCAGGCTGCCGACATGGGCTGCGCCGCCGTCGGTGCGACGATCTACTTCGGCTCCGCCGAGACCAACCGCCAGATCATCGAAGTCTCCCACGCCTTCCAGCAGGCCCACGAGCTCGGTATGGCCACCGTCCTCTGGTGCTACACCCGCAACAACGCCTTCAAGACTAAGGAGAAGGACTTCCACGTGTCCGCCGACCTTACCGGCCAGGCCAACCACCTCGGCGTCACCATCTGTGCCGACATCATCAAGCAGAAGCTCCCCGAGAACAACGGCGGCTACCTCGCGATCCAGGCCACCGAGTCCTCGTACGGCAAGATCGACAAGCGCATGTACACCGACCTCTCGACCGATCACCCGATCGACCTCACCCGCTACCAGGTCGCCAACTGCTACATGGGCCGCATCGGCCTCATCAACTCCGGCGGCCCTTCGGGCAACAACGACTTCGCCGAAGCCGTCAAGACCGCCGTCATCAACAAGCGCGCGGGGGGCCAGGGCCTCATCTCGGGTCGTAAGGCCTTCCAGCGCCCGATCGAAGAAGGCGCGAAGCTCCTGCACACGATTCAGGACGTCTACCTCACGAAGGAAGTCACGATCGCCTAAGGCGACCGTCACCTCCTGACCAAAGCCCCGGCATCCGCCGGGGCTTTTTGTTGGCCGAGTCCTTAGGTAGGGACAGCGCCACGTGCTGTCCTCGTTCGCCGCAGGGCGAACCATGGTAGGGGCACGATTCATCGTGCACTACTCCTCGGAGGGCGCGGCGAAGCCACGCCCCTACCCTTCGGCCGCCCTTCGGCGACCGCCCTGCAAACACATCAGCACACGCTCAAAGGGAAACCGGAGACCGGATGATTGGCTGGGGCTCATAATATCCGCATCATCCTTCCCGGTCTCCCTTTGCTGCTGCGTCCTCAACTATCCGCTACCCGCCAACCGCTGACACCTCCGACCATAAGTAGGCCTGGTCCTCTCGCGAGGACCGGGCCTACTCATGGTCTTCTAATTACTTCGTCGGGACGAGATCGGCTTCGGTCAGCATAGGCTTGCCGACTTCACCGCGCTGCGCCTTGACCTGCGCTGGCGTCACGGCCGATGCGGAGTTGCCGAAGCTGTTCCGGACGTAGGTCAGGACGGCGGCAATCTGCTCGTCGGTCTGCTGCGCCTGGGGCGGCATGGGCACGGGCAGCGTGTAAGCCTTGCCGGACACGGTGAGCGGGCCGTTGAGTCCGCGCAGCTGAATCCGGATCAGGTTCTCGGCTGGACCGTTGACCCAGTTCGAGTTGGCGAGCGGAGGAGCGATGACAGTACCTTCGGCGTTCGGGCCGTGGCACGCCATGCAGAGCATGAAGCCCTGCTTACCGGCGGCCATGACGGCCGGGTCGACGTTCGCGACGGAGGAGGCGGCGACGGGCTTGATGGTCGAGATATCCAGGAGCTTAGGATCAGCTGGTTTGGCTGCCTTCGGAGCCTTTTGGAGCGTCGCGAGCCAGGCGACGATGTCGCGCACTTCGGGCAAGGTGAGGGCATCCATCGCCGGCATGCCGGAGACGGGGGTGGACATGGACTTGATATCCTTACGGGCCACGCGCCAGCGATTCCCAGCGACATCGATGTCGACGTTATCCTTGTCGTCCTTGATGAGGGTGCCGACCAGCGCGCCACCATTGGCGAGCTCGATGTTCACGGTGCCGTAACCCGCGACGATAACGGCGTTGGAGTTGACGACAGATTCGAGAAGATAACGACGGTCGCCGCGCTTGGCCACGCCGGCGAGATTCGGGCCAGCTTCGCCACCGGCGGCGTGGGCATCATCCGAGGCACGGTGACAGCGCAGACACTGGCCAGCGGGCAAGGCGGTGAACAGTGCGAAGCCGTTCTTAGCGTCACCACCTTCAAGCGCCGGCATCCACTTAGCCAGCTTATCGGAACCAGCCGCAAGCGACTTCTGGGCGGAGGCCAAGGCTTCCTTCACGGATGGCTCAGAGCGCGACGCAGCGGCCTCCAGTAGTTCAATCGCCGCTGGCGAGACGCCCTTGGCCTTTTCAAGCGCCTTTAGGTTCTCGACAAAGAGCGCGTCGACACCGGGAGCAGGTAACTTGGCGAGGGCCTTCCAAGCACCCTGACGACGGGCAGCGGACCCGGCCGAAGCGGACTTGGAGAGTTCGACGAGTCCCTGAGCGGGGTTCAGGTGGGCGAGCGCACCGATGGCGACCATGGCGACTTCGTCTTGCTTATCCTTAGCATACTTGCCGGCGACTTCGGTGAAATCGGCAGGCTTGCGCTCGAGCCAGAGCTCAAGGGCCTTGGCGCGAGCGGAACCGCTGAGCTTGGTATTAGCGACGAGGCCGGAGAGCAGATCGTTCGAAAGCGAAGCGACCTCGAGTTTGTACTGTTCGACGAGTTCGAGGGAGGCACGGAGGATATCAGACTCGCCCTTGAGCAACGTCGGCAAGGCGGCGCTCAGGCTCGCACGCAGTTCTTTGGCGTCACGCGGAGGAAGCGGCGCCCAATGGCCGGTCGACTGGTCGACGGGATACGGGTTGGCCCAAAGAGCCAAAAGGCGAAGGGCTTCGGCACGGGCTTCGGCCGGCAGCTTCTCGTTGGCGGCGATGGCCACCACGCGGGCGGCGTTCTGCTCTCCGCCGAGACGGAAGGCGCTGTGCGTGAGGCGACGGAGCATGAAGACCGTCCATTCGCGTGAACCTAGGTCATCAATCAGCGCAGCCACGGCCGGACGGCCGGCCTCAAAAGCGAGGTCATGGACGGCACGGATGGCTTCATCGGCAACAATCGTAGACTTATCCTTCACGAAGCGGGAGGCGGAAGCGTCATTACGGCGACGTAGGGTGATGACGGCGGCGAGGCGGACGGAGGCGTTGTCATCCTTGGCCACGGCATCGAAGGCGGCGGCGGTCTTGCAGAGATGATCGATGGCGAAGGAGCCGGCGTGACGGAGTACGGGGTCGGCGTCGGCGTTTTCCTTGAGCATGGCGAGGACCTCCGGGAGATATTTGTCGGCGCCGAGGCGGGCGGCCGCGATGGCGGCGAAGGAGCGCACGCGGAGCGACGGATCGAGAATCAGCTTGCCGAGCGGCAGATCGTTACCTTTCAGCGGGGCTTCTTCGAGCGCGCGCACGACCTGGGCGCGGACTTCAGCGTCAGCGTCAGCCAGTAACGGCACGAGACGCTGCGCGGCGGCGGTGCGATCGGCAAGCGAAGCGACCGGCGTGTGCTTGCCGCTGAAGGCCTCTCCGGGGGCGATGGCGGCGCCGCGACGAGCGAGGATACCAAGGCCCCAGACGCCGTGGAGGCGCTCAAGGCGGTTCGCGGACTTGGTGGCGGCCTCGAAGAGGCTAGCAGCGTCAGGGCGACGGGTCAGTTCAATCTGGGCGCGAAGACGGACACGCTGGTCGCCGTGGGCGAGCAACTTGGCGAGCTCGTCGGAGGACTGCTTAGTAAAGCCACCCTTAATGAGTTCGGCCACGGTCGAAACGACTTCGGGCTTCATCATCTTACTCGCCTCGAGGGTCACAAGACGGCCGGCGTCATGCGATTCCCAACCGGTGATGAAGTCGGAGACGACGAGCCGACCCTTCCAGTCGTATTCAATGTCAGTCGCGGCTACACCCCAGAGGAGCTGGTGCGATTCGGTCATCTTCATGCCAGCGCCCGCAGGCTCCATCTTGAAGGACCAGATACCAGAGCCGCCCGCAGATCCACGGTAGTCGCAGATATGGAAGTGCTGGGCTTCGGACTCGAGGAAACCAGCGCCGGGGTGATAGGTTAGACCGGAAGGTCCGGAAGAAATATAGGCGGCAGGCGGAATAATGAAGGCGGGTTGGACCGGATTCTGGAGTTCCCAGACTTTCTCGGTCATCCAGCGGGACAGCGGTCGTTGCTCGAGGCCAATCGAGCGATGGAAGGTGTGCATCGCCTGGTGTTCCATCTCCCAGCCGGAGTCAGCGCCTTCGACGACATAGACGACGCGGGCGGCGTCGCCCTGGTCGGAGTTATTGTCGACGGAGAAGCCGTTGCCGAATTCGTCGAAGGCGATCTCCTTCGGGTTACGCAGGCCGAAGTGGACGACTTCGAAGTTCGTGCCATCGGGCTCGAAACGGAAGACGGCACCGCGGTTACGGGAGTCATATTTCTTACCTTCTTTCGTAGTAAAATTAAAGCCGCGGTCACCGATGGTACCCCAGACGCGACCGTCCGGTCCGATGGCAAAGCCATTCATGTCATGGCCGGAGAGCGAGACGCGCACGCCAAAGCCTTCTTCAATGACTTTGCGCTGGGCGGAGACGCCGTCGTTCTTGGCGTCCTGCAACATCCAAAGCTTAGGGATACAGGCGAAATAGACGTTGTCGTCCCACGCCATCACGCCCGCGCCCGTGCCATCGAGGACGTCATTGAACTTGTCACCGAAAACTTTCTGGGTCGTGAAGGTTCCGTCGGCCTGCTCGCCGCCGACGTAACGGATAAGCTCGGATTTGGCGGTCATCCACTCATGGGAGCGCTTGGCCTCCCACTTCTTATGCAGAGCGAGGCGATCGGCGGTGGTCGCCGCAGCGAGGTCATCGTGATACCAGTAAAGGTGGTTACGGTCGTCTTCGACGCCGAAACGGAAGCGATGCGTCTCGGCCACGTAGACGCTACCGTCGTTGCCGAAGGAAAGCGCAGTGGGAGAGGTGATGCCGGTTACCTTATGGTCGGCGGTGACCTTGAAGGTCGCGCCCGGGACCAGGGCGGCGCTGCCTTCGCCGGCCACGCGCACAAGCTTGCCATCGGCTTTGGGCTTTGGTCGGCCGCCGGTCACGAATTTAGGCTTAGCCTCCGTCGAGAAGATGAAGTGATCAGCGGCGATGATGCCCCAAGGACCGACGTCGTTGTCGATGATGCGGATGACGCCGGATTTACCCTTGAACTCGGAGACGTCCCAGACGATCTCGCGCAGGGTGAGGTCATTGGCACCGGTGGCTTCGCGGACGACCTTGCCCTCGATAAGGAGCTGGACGGCGGTCTTGCCGGGATGATTGCCACCCGCGACGAGGAAGCCAACGTAAGGATGCGTCAGTTTGAGCGCAGGCGAGGTCAGCGTGCCGGTGGCGGCATCGCCGCGGTGGCCAGAGCAGACGAGGGCGTTGCCGCCGTAGTTGCGGAACTCGCCATTGACGCCGTCGACCTTGCCGACAATCGGCGCTAGACCGAAGCCGGTTCCAGTCGTCTGCCAGCTGTCGAAGCCGTCGCCTTCGAAGGCTTCGATGACCTTGGTGTCCGCCAGCAGGCCGACCGCTCCCAGGCAAAGGGTGAAAGAACCGAAGAGGAATGACTTCATAGCGAAAATAGGGGTACAGCCCAGAAAAGGGGTTGTTCCCTTCAGGTCGAGCGTGGCTTCCAGAAACTTCCGTTTAACCCCGGATACCGTGCAGGAATTGGAACTTCGCCCCGAAATGCGCGGGGTGCGTGAGGGCCCTCAATCGGCCCGTCGCCTCTTGGTCGCCTGTCCGCGCGATCCGCTCCATCTCCGCGCCGGCATATTTAACGAAAAAGGCCTCCTGACGGTCCAAGCGGACGTTCCTGAACCCAGCCGCGACCAAGACCGGCTCGATCCGATCCCAAAGTACGTGGCACGTGAGATCCTGCGAACCGAGACCCTCGAGGATCGCACCAGAAAGTTCGTGGCTCCGATACGCACGCGCGGTGCCCGCCGGCGAAGATTCAAGGCACTGCGCGATGGTCTTACCATAATCTAACAAGATGACGGCCCCCGACCAGCTCCCGGACAATAATTTTGCGAGTAGTTCCTCGGCCGCCAAGGGTGCATCGATAATCCAGCCTTCCTCTGAGAGTGGAAGGGAGCGCGCGAATTCGGCGGCAAGAGATGAGGAGTAATCGCCTAGTGGCTCTACCGTAAGCCCGACGCCATCGACTCGTACGCCAAGCTCGCGCCAGACTCCGCCCTGGAGGAGGAACCGATGGAAGGGCTGCGCATCGAGCAGCTCGTTCGCGACGAGTATACTGCGGGCGGGGAATTCCGGCGTGGACCCGAAGCGGAAGGTACGCAGTTCGGCGAACTGCGAGGCGACGCCCACATAGTGCGTCTGGCCCGGCTCGGCACCGACCTCGACGAGAGCGTGCGCTTTCAGGTCGCCGACCAACGACCTTACCGCCCCGGCGATGAGCTGGCCGAACATGGGCCCGAGCGCCGCGGCGGTGGTGAAGTCGGTGCCGGCGGCCTTACCGACGCGTACGCAATTCGACGAATAATAACCGAGACCCGGAGCATAAAGCGCCGCCTCCACCAGACGGGCAAACGAGACCAAGCCGTCGCGCGCGTCGCGACGGAGCAAGGCGACGATGGCGTCATGACGGGCCGCGGGCTCCACGGGAGAAGCGTTATGCAGTCTTTTCCGCTCCGCCAGACGAATCGGGATTGAGCCGACCTCCGAATTGACCTGACTGCAGGCAGATGATCCTCGCGATCGAAAGTTCCTGCGATGAATCGGCCCTGGCGCTCTTCGACCCGGCCCGAGGGCTCGTGCGCGAACGGATCAGCTCGCAGTCGGCAGAACATGAGAAATACGGCGGCGTGGTCCCCGAACTGGCCAGCCGCATGCACCTTTCCGCACTCCCCCTCCTGCTCGCGGACTTCCAGGCTGAACTGGCCTTAGCTCAGACGATCGCCGTCACCCGCGGCCCAGGGCTCCTCCCCTGCCTATCGATGGGCGTGACCCTCGCGCGTTCGCTCGCGCTGGCCCGCGGCCTCCCCATCGTGGGCGTGAATCACCTTCGCGCCCACGTACATTCGCCCTTCATCGCCGTACACGCGGCGAACCCGGCCAACTTCGCCGCCGACCGCGCCGCCCTCCTCCCCCACCTCGCCATCGTGGTGTCGGGGGGCAACACGCTACTGGTGAAAATGGATGAGCAACTTCGCCTTACGGTCATCGCGCGCACGGTCGACGACGCGGCGGGTGAAGCATTTGATAAAGGCGCGAAGCTCCTCGGACTGCCCTACCCTGGCGGCGCGCTCATCGAGAAGCAGGCCCTCCAAGGTGATCCTAAGAAGTACCCTTTTCCGCGTGGCATCCCGGAGAAAGCCGACCTGCGGATGAGTTTCTCCGGCCTGAAGACGGCCCTACGTTATCAGCTCGAAAAAATGTCTGACGACGAGTTAGCCGTCGAGATGCCAGACATTTGCGCCGGCTACCAGCAGGCGATCATCGAACAGCTCGCGTCGAAAACCGGCGCGGCACTCGACCTTTCTGCCTACAAGTCCGTCGGGCTTTCGGGCGGCGTCGCCAACAACCGCACGCTCCGCACACGCTTGGCGCAGGTCGCCCAGCAGCGCCACCTTCCCTTGCTGGTAGCTGAACCGAAACATTGCGGTGACAACGCCGGCATGATTGCCTTTACGGCGTGGGCCGACATCGGCCTGCCGGTCGGCGGGGCGGCCATTCCCGCGGCGAGCCTGACGGTAGACCAAGTCTAAGCGGCCTGCTTGACGAGTTCGGTGAACGCGCGGAACTGCGGGTGAGTCGCATCTCCGACCATCGCATAGAAGACCGTCTCGGTTGGTAAGATATGGGCACCTGCCGCCCTCAAGGCTTCGAGGCAGGTCTGACCGTCGGCGGAACGGCGTCCCGTCACGGCATCGGACAGAATTGTCACGCCCATCCCCTGGCGGAGTGCGTCCATGGCGGTCTGGGTGACGCAGACCGGGATTTCCAAGCCGCAGATGAGCAGCTGGCTGACCTGCATCTTGCCGAAGGCCTCGACCAGCCCGGGGGCGCCGAAGGCGGAGAAGGCGGTCTTTCCGAAGACGGCACGGCCTTCGCCGGCCGCGAGCAATAGATCCGGGTGAGTCGGACCGAGCTTAGCCGGGACCTGTTCAGTGAAGAGCACGGGCACCCCCAGCAGTTTGGCGGCCGAGGTGGCCAGGAGGCAGCGGCGCAGGCAACCCTCTCCATCCTGCATGGCCTTCAGGAAGGTCGGCTGGACGTCAATCACGAGCAACACGACGCCGGCGGCGGGGGTTTCAGACATACCCGCCAGACTGCTCCCGACAGCCAATAAGTCACCCGCAAACCGTCCTGAATGGGGTTGCCCGCCCCGCCCCGTCCGACTTCTCTTAACGGTCATGGACTGGCAGGTTAAACCCATCGCGCGCATCTGCGCTGCTTCCGGCAAGGAACTCCACGTCGGCGACCTCGTGACGTGCGTCGTCTACAAGCCCGTCGGCGGCAACATCGAGCGCTGCGACGTGCTCCGCGATCAAGCCGCCTCCTTCACGCCCGAGGGTATCCTGCTCGGGCGCTGGACCCGCGAGGTCAAGGAACGTGGCGAAGAAGAACAGGCCCACCGCGCCCAGCTCCTCGCCTCGCGCGAAGAGTTCTTCCTTTCCCTTTACGAAGACGAGTCCGATCCGTCCGGCGACAAGGGCGTACTCAAGCACATCCTCGCCATGCTCCTGGAGCGCAAGCGCATCATCAAGCAGGTCGGCGTGGCCGACAAAGGGCTGATGACCTACGTTCATGCCGCGAGTAAGCAAACCTACCTCGTCCCGGTGCTGGACCTCCAGCCCGCCCACATCCTGCAAGTCGGAGCCTCGCTCGACCTGCTCGTCGGCTGACCTTACCATGACCCCGTTCCGCCTTGCCGTCGCCCTCAGCGCCCTGCTCCTCGCCGGCTGCAAGAATACCGATATGCCCGAGGAGATTGCCTCGATCTTCATCGAAGCCTCACCTTCGGTCGGCGGTGCACTGAAACAGGAAGTTCGCCTGCCCGTGAGCGGTGTCGCAATTACGGTGATGACGACTCCGCTCGTCCCAGCCGAAGGCATCCTCGGGACACAGCCGATCACGAGCGGCGAACCCGACCTCCGCCAGGAATTCCTGCTTGTCCAGCTCGACCGGCAGCCCGCCATCGACGTGATGAATTACACCAAGGATGCCATCAATCGCCACTTCGTCTTGGTCATCAACTCCGACGCCGTTGGCATCATGCCGATCGACCGGCAAATCGTAGATGGTAACCTGATGTTCCATGTCGAAAAGAAGGGGCTTTCAAATACAGAAGCGGTAATCGACATCAGCAGACGCCTGAACATCTCGGCGTTGAAGGTCCGCAAGATCAAGGAAGCCGAACGCAAGTGAGCCCGCGGAGCCGCCGACTCCTCCTCTCTTTCGCCGCCCTCGCGGCGTCGCCTCTCTTCGCCACGGAAGTCTCCTGGCCGACTTCGATGGACCGCGCCACGCTGCGTTCGCCGGAAGACTTCCTGCAACCCACAATCTCCGGCAAGCCCGAGTCCGGCTCATTCGGCATGGTCCGCGAGGATGGCAAACGCTTCCACGAAGGCATCGACATCAAGCCGGTCGCACTCAATCCCGACGGCGAACCACTCGACCTCGTGCTCGCCGCAATGGACGGCCAAGTCGCCTACGTGAACCCGCACGTCAATGGCCCCTACGGCAAATATGTCGTGCTCGTCCATCCTGACGCGGAACTTGCCGTCTACACGCTCTACGCGCACCTCGCGAAGATCGAACCCACCCTTAAGGTCGGCGCTGGCGTCCGCCGGGGCACGCCAATCGCCCTGATGGGCCATACCTCAGCCGGGGTCAGCGCCATCACGAAAGACCGTTCGCACCTGCACTTCGAGGTGGGCCTACTCCTTTCGACGGGCTTCAACAACTGGTACGCCGCCCAGCCCGAGAACCGGAAGAGCCCGAACCAGCACGGGCTCTGGAACGGGCAGAACCTGATCGGACTGAACCCGCTCATGGTACTCGGCGCAAATAACCCCAACCTACTCGCCGTGGTCCGCAGCCAGCCGGTCGCCCTCTCGGTCGTGATGCATACGGCGAAGACGCCGGACTTCGTGAGGCGCTATCCGATGCTCGCCCGTGGTGATAACGCGCGCACTTCCCACTGGTACGTCGAGTTTTCTTGGCAAGGTATGCCGCTCCGCTGGACGGCCCTCGAGTCAACCGATCCGGCTTTACCGGTCGGGCGGTGGCGACTCATGGAACTAGATCAGGCCCGTCGCACACAGCTCATTCAAAGGAAGATGCTTGGTCCGGACGGACGCTCCGCCGGCGAACTCCTCCAGCAGAACGTCGAGATTCTCCTCTCGACCGCGCGCTGACGCAACTGCCTCGCAGCAGTTCCCCATGCCCGCAGTTCCCCGCGACGCGTAGCGTCGCCTGAATTAGTTCAGGCCGGGATTTTCAGGTGAATCCGCCTCGAGTCGTAGGTCGGGACGATGGCGCTCGAGGAGTTTCTTCCAGAGGTCGACGCCCTCCAGTTCGGCGCAAACCGATTCAAAAGGACAGACGACCCAGGCGTTCTGCTTCAGTTCATTCTCTAACTGACCGGCCGACCAACCCGCATACCCGACATAGGCAGCCAGACGAAAACGTCCGTCCTGCGCGAGGCTCACGGCATCTTCCTGGCCGAGGCCAAACCGCACATCGGCAGCGCCAGACTCAGGGAAGAACCAACCACCGAAAGCCAGCCGATCAGTCGCCACCGGCCCGCCCTCGAAGAGTGGCACGCCCGATAAGGTCTCCGCGGTCGCCGAGGAATCGACCTGACCGAGGACGCGGCCGAGCGGCCGATTCACGATCACTCCCAAGGTGCCCTCCTCCGGAGAATGGGTATGCAACAGTACGACCGTCTCGCGGAAATGCTCATCACGTAGCTGCGGATGCGAGACCAAAACCTGCCCCGCCAACGTTCGCGGAGCGCGGGCCATCAGCGTTCCAGGCGTGCGATCTTCACGCCAGCTTGGCCGAACATCTCCGCCACGAGGGGGTCGTTCTTATAGTCGTGACGATAGCGCACCTCGGTGATGCCGGCGGCGGCGAGGATTTTAGCGCAATTCACACAGGGGAAGTGAGTGACGTAGCAGATGGTGCCCTGCAGCGAGACGCCACGCTTGGCGGCGTCAGCGACGGCGTTCTGCTCGGCGTGCACGGTGGCAAGCTCGTGTCCGTCGCGGACATGCGAATCATGCGGGGCGCCCGGCAGGAAGCCGTTGTAGCCGGCGGCGACGAGGCGGTTAGGGTGCTTACCCGTCGAGACGATGATGCAGCCGACATGCAGGCGCTCGCAGCTGGAACGCGAGCTGACCAAGACGGCGGTGGCCATGAAGTACTCGTCCCACGACGGACGAGCAGCCCCGTTGACAAGGGCTTCGAGCTGTTCGGCGAGGGACGGAGGCTGACTCATCGCATCCACAGGCTGTCAGCCGGCACCCACCTGAGGCAAGTGGCAGTTACGCACAGGATTGTGGCCAGAAGCATTAGGCCGGCTGCCCGGCCCAGAAACGGTAGGAATTCGGCCGGCTGGGCGGCCTTGCGGAAGCCGAGATGCTGCCAGAGGGCGAGAGGCAGCAAGACCATGGGTGCCCACCCGAAGACGTGACCCAGGCAGGCCAGGCCGATGAGGGAGTTGAAGCCATGGAGGTTACGCGCGAAGCCGCGACCAAAGCGCACGACGGTGGTACGCTTGCCGACGGCAAGGTCGGTCTCGTAGTCACGAGCATTATTCGCGACGAGGATGTTGTCGGCGAGCAGACCGAGACCGAGGCCGGCCAAGAGAGCAGGTGCCCAAGGCATCACCACATCCTTCCACGCCATGCTCACCGCCCAAGTTGTCAGCACGGTGGCCTGCACACCGAAGCAACCGACGACAAAGACGTCGCCAAGTCCTCGGTAGGCCAACGGAAAAGGTCCAAGGGTGTAGGCGAGCGCGCAGGCGATCGCCAGCAGTCCGGCCAGGAATAGCCACGGCGATAGCAGCGCAACCGGCGCCCCAAGCACCAATGCAAGCAAGCAGGCGATCCAGATACCTCGCCTCATGGCGGCGGGAGAGATGTCGCCAGCGGAGACGACGCGGCGGGGTCCGACGCGTGCGGCGGTATCAGCTCCACGCAACGAATCACCGAGGTCATTGGCGAAGTTACAGGCGACCTGCACGCAGAGCGCGAAACCGAGACAACTGGACAGCAACACGAGCGCGAAACCCGACTGGGGCGCACCCTGACCGTAGGCCGCGACGACCGCTCCGCCCAATGCAATGGGGGCAACGGCCGCCACCAAGGTCTTGGGGCGGCAGGCGGCTACCCACGCGCGGAAGGTCGTCATGCTGGGTCGAAGGTGGCAGACAGGGAACGGACGGAAACAAAAAAGCCCCGCGAGGCGGGGCTTTCTGAGAGATATGCCGAAACTTAGTTAGGCAAGAGGAGCGTCGGAGCCGGGGTCGTGCCCTGAGGAACGCCGCTCGAATCCTTCCAGCTAGCCGAAGGGGCACCATCAGCCTTGGTGAAGAAGTTCGTGCCGGTCGTGAGGGTATCCGAGCAGAAGGAGACGTGGCCATCGCCGTAAACGATATGACCGCCTTCAGTGCCCCAGACAGAGTCAGTGGCGGTGGCGCCAGCCGCAGGCCACTGGCCCGCGACGGTCAGCCCACGGGTCCAAGCCAACGGAGCGGTGACGTTGCCGACAAGCGAACGGGAAGTCGGGGTGTAGAGATCCCAGCCGGACTTACCCTGCGTGAGGGCGGTCGTGAAACTAGTAGCGATAGAGACAACGCTGCCGGTCTTGGTGATGACGGTCTTCGGAAGCGCGGTGATCCCATCGGCTGCCGGATCGGCGTCGAGGAACCAGAGCTCGCCGGAGTCGAGCGAAGCGCCATCGGCGAGGATTGCGGCATAACCCGAGATTGTCGTGGTCTGCGTCTTGCCTGAGGCCCACGCACCGCTGGAAATATTGCGACTGCCGCGCGCCCAGTTCATGTAGCCCTGGCCGATGGAGCGCAGCTTGTTCAGCGCGCTGTTCTTCTTGGCGGAGCGCATGACGCCCTGGACTCCAGGGAAGAGCACGGCGGCCAAGATGCCGATGATCGCGATCACCGTGAGGAGTTCGATGAGCGTAAAGCCTTTGTGCGAACGACGTGAGGGTTTCATGGGGGCGATGAATTAGTATTTATTGCGAGACACAAATAAGAGCAAGACCTTAGCCGAAACTGAATGTAAACAAAAGGCCCTGCAATGCAGGGCCTTTACAGAGGGTCGTAGCCAGAACTTAGTTAGGCAAGAGGAGCGTCGGAGCCGGGGTCGTGCCCTGAGGAACGCCGCTCGAATCCTTCCAGCTAGCCGAAGGGGCACCATCAGCCTTGGTGAAGAAGTTCGTGCCGGTCGTGAGGGTATCCGAGCAGAAGGAGACGTGGCCATCGCCGTAAACGATATGACCGCCTTCAGTGCCCCAGACAGAGTCAGTGGCGGTGGCGCCAGCCGCAGGCCACTGGCCTGCGATGGTCAGACCACGGGTCCAAGCCAGAGGGGCGGTGACGTTACCCACGAGGGAACGGGAAGTCGGGGTGTAGAGATCCCAGCCGGACTTACCCTGCGTGAGGGCGGTGCTGAAAGCAGTGGAGATGGAGACAACGCTACCGGTCTTGGTGATAACGGTCTTCGGGATGACAGAGATACCGTCGGAGGCCGGGTCGGCATCCAGGAACCAGAGCTCACCGGAGTCGAGGGAGGCGCCATCCGCGAGGATTGCAGCATAACCCGAAATCGTCGTGGTCTGGGTCTTGCCCGAGGCCCAAGCGCCGCTGGTGATGGATTTGCTACCGCCGGCCCAGTTCATGTAGCCCTGGCCGATGGAGCGAAGCTTGTTCAGCGCGCTGTTCTTCTTGGCGGAGCGCATAACGCCCTGGACACCCGGGAAGAGCACGGCGGCCAAGATGCCGATGATCGCGATCACCGTGAGGAGTTCGATGAGCGTAAAGCCCTTACGGTTACGGGTGGAGGTGTTCATAGATTTAGTGGGGTATAGATTAGGTTAGGTATTTTGGTTCCCTTGGAAAGGGGAAAAAGGTTTCTTAAGATTAATAAGGCAAGGGGAAGCGGCCAGTCAGGGAGGCCACAATACCCTGCGCCTGTTCGATTTTGGCAGGATTCTGAGGGTCGGACAGGACGATGGCGATCGCCTGGGCGATTTCACGCATCTCGGCCTCCTTCATACCCCGGGAAGTCACCGCCGGGGTGCCGACGCGGATACCGCTGGCCTGGAAGGGGCTGCGGGTCTCGTCCGGCACGGTGTTCTTATTAGTAGTGATATGGGCGGCGTCCAGGGCGAGCTGGGCGTCCTTGCCGGAGACGTTCGGGTGGCTCTTGCGGAGATCCAGCAGGCTGAGGTGGTTATCCGTGCCTCCGCTGATTAGGCCGAAGCCGAGCTTCACGAGTTCGTCGGCGAGGGCGCGGGAATTGGCGACGACCTGTTTGGCGTATTCCTTAAACTCCGGGGTGGCGCACTGCGCGAAGCAGATGGCTTTGGCGGCGATAACGTGCTCAAGCGGGCCGCCCTGGGCACCGGGGAACACAGACGAGTCGACAGCCTTGGCGTGTTCGGCCTTACAAAGAATGAGGCCGCCGCGCGGACCGCGCAGGGTCTTGTGCGTAGTAGTGGTAACGAAGTCGGCGTACGGCACGGGCGAGGGGTGTACACCGCCAGCGACGAGTCCAGCGATGTGCGCGATATCGGCTAGCAGCAGCGCGCCGTTCTCCTTGGCGATCTTGCCGAAGCGGGCGAAATCGATTTCGCGGGCGTAGGCGGAGGCACCAACGGTGATCATCTTGGGCTTCTCGCGCTTGGCCATCTCCTCGACTTCGTCGTAATTGATGCGTCCATCGGCACCCACGCCGTAATGGATGGCGGTGTAGAGCTTACCCGAGAAGTTCGCGGCGTTGCCGTGCGTGAGGTGACCGCCATGCGAAAGATTCATGGTCAGGATTTTGTCGCCGGGCTTGATGCTCGCGAAGTAGACGGCGGCGTTGGCTTGGCTGCCGGAGTGCGGCTGGACGTTGGCGTGGTCGGCACCAAAGAGGGCCTTGGCCCGGTCGATGGCCAGCTGTTCAATTTGGTCGACGTTCTCACAGCCGCCGTACCAGCGCTTGCCAGGATAACCTTCGGCGTACTTATTCGTCAAGATACTGCCCTGAGCCTCCATAATGGCGGGGAGCGTGAAGTTCTCGGAGGCAATCAGCTCAATATGCGTCTGCTGGCGCTTGAGCTCGGCCTTGATCAGACGATCAATCTCTGGGTCGAGCTGGGCGAGAGGGATGCGGCGAATGGCGGTCATGGTGGGAGTAAGGAAAGGGCAAATCGTGTGAGGAAACGTGGCAACGGCAAATCGGCGGGGTTATCCACATGAGGACTCCAGCTTATCCACGCGGCGGGTATGGCGTCCGGCTTCGAATTCGGCAGCCAGGAAGGCCTCGACGCACGCTAGGGCGGTCGGGAGGTCGACGTACTTGGCCCCGAAACAGAGGATATTGGCGTCATTATGCCGGCGGCTAAGCCCCGCGGCGTCGGCGCTCTGGACGAGGGCGGCCCGGATGCCGCGCACCTTGTTGGCGGCAATGGAGATGCCGATGCCGGTCGTGCAAACGAGAATACCGAATTTTGCACGGCCTTCGACAACGTCAGCACCCACGGCCTGCGCGTAGTCGGGATAATCACAGGAGGCTTCGGTCTCGGTGCCGCGATCGAGGATAGCGTACCCTTTCGCCTTCAACGCTTCGCTCAGGCCGCGTCGCAAGGCGAGTCCGCCGTGGTCACTGCCGAAGGAAAGCGTAAGCGGGCTAGTCATCGAGAAAGATTCTGGCGCAGAAACTCGACCATCGCTGGCATGGCTTCAACCATGGAATCGCGGCACTCCTCGTAATCGCGATAGCCGCCCCCGAATGGGTCGGCGATGTCCCGCGGGACGTCGGTCGGCAAGACGTCGCGCAGGAGGAGTACGAAATCGGGCAGTGCGTCGCAGCGCGAATGCAGGGCGGCGAGGTGCGACTCCGTCATACCAAAAATAACGGCGCTCCGGTCGACGTCGGCCTGAGTGAGCAGCCGGCTCAGGTGGCCGGAGATATCCAGCCCGATACGCTGCATGGCCTTGACGGAATTCGCAGAGACGGGCTGTCCCTCCTGCGCGGCGAGCCCGAAAGAGGCAATTTTGAGTTTCTCAAGCCCCTGACCTCGCTTGGCCAATGTCGCCCGGAGCAACGCCTCGGCCATCGGACTGCGACAGGTATTACCCGTGCAGACAAACGTGACGGTGTCTCGCTCGACGGCCATGTCGCCAAAGATGAGGGATAAGCCCCTCGGTTCAAGTGTTCAAAGCACCCCGTCGCGACGGAGCTGGCGGTAGCCGATGTCCCGACGATAGTGACAACCCTCAAACTTGACCTGAGGAACGACGGCATAGGCCCGGCGGGCAGCTTCCTGCAAGGTCGGGCCATGGGCCACAACGCCGAGGACACGGCCGCCAGTGGTGACGACCCGGCCGTCCGGCAGGCGCTTGGTGCCGCCGTGGACGATATCGACGCCCTCGGGCAGGCTCGCGGGCAAGGTGATGGGATCGCCCTTGCGGATCTCCCCAGGGTAACCGCCAGCGGCGAGGACGATGATGATCGTGGCGCCGGGGCGCAATTTCACGGCGGCAGGCCGGAAGCGCCCATGGGCGATGTCTTCCATGATTTGCACGGGGTCGGTCTCAAGTGAAGGCATGAGCACCTGGCACTCGGGGTCGCCGAAGCGAACGTTGAACTCGACGACCTTGGGGCCGGTCGCGGTGACCATGATGCCTACATAGAGGGTGCCGCGATAATCGATACCGTCGGCCTTGAGGCCGCGGAGCGTGGGCGCGATGATTTCCTCGCGGAGGCGGCGTTCGACTTCGGCCGTGACGACGGTGGTGGGAGCGTAAGCGCCCATGCCGCCGGTGTTGAGGCCAGTATCGCCTTCGCCGACGCGCTTATGATCCTGGCTCGGCGGGAGCATCAGATACTCATCCCGGCAGACCATGAGCATAATCGAGGCCTCTTCGCCTTGCATGAATTCTTCGATGACGACCTCGTCACCCGACGAGCCGAAGATCTTGGCCTCCATCATGTCGCGGAGCGCGGCTTCGGCTTCGGCCTGCGTGGTGGCGATGACGACGCCCTTCCCTGCCGCTAGGCCAGAGGCCTTGATGACGATGGGGACAGGCTGCTTACGCACATACTCCAACGCAGGCGCCAAGGAGTGGAATGTCTCCGAAGCGGCGGTGGGCACCTTGTGGCGGACCATGAAATCCTTGCTGAAAGCCTTGCTGGCCTCAAGGCGCGCGCCAGCTGCGAGCGGGCCGTAGGCCGGGATGCCCGCGGCTTCAAGGACGTCGACGACGCCGGCGGCGAGCGGAACCTCGGGCCCGACGATCACGAAATTGGAGCCCGTGCGACGGACCAGTTCCAGGACGGCGGCGGGATGGGCGGCGTCGACGTCGAGGCATTCAGCCTCCAGGGCCATACCGCCGTTGCCGGGGGCCACGCGAACCTTGGCCACGCGCGGGCTGCGAAGGCAGGCCTTGAGCAAGGCATGCTCCCGACCGCCGGAGCCGAGGATGAGGACGTCGAGTTTTCCCTGCGTTGCCATGTCCCTACTACTGCGGGGTGTCGGGTTTGATGTGAACCAAAAACAGGGCCGGCCCGTTTCCGGACCGACCCAGCCTAAATTGGTGCTCAGGCCGGGACTTGAACCCGGACACCTTGCGGCACATGCACCTCAAGCATGCGTGTCTGCCATTCCACCACCTGAGCAATAAAGGAAGGTGCACGCTGGAACTCCTGACGGCTGGTGCAAGTAAAAAGCGATTGTGCTGATGCTTGCCAAGCGGACATCTTTCCCAACGCTCACTTCCTCAATGTCCTCCGACTCGGCCGAAAACAACCCTCCCAAGGAAAAGTCCTTCGAACTGGACCTCTCTTCCCTTGGTTTCGGGCCCTCCTGGGTCAGCGGACCCTCCGAGAAGGTCAGCTCCGGTAACGGCGGCCCGCGCCGCGACGGCGAGCGCCCTCGTTTCCGCGACGGACCTGGTGGCGGCGGACAGAGCCGCGGACCTCGTCGTGACGGCCCTGGCGCCGGACCCGGCGGACCGCGTCGTGATGGCCCCGGCGGACCTCGCCGCGATGATCGTCGTCGCGATGACCGCGGCCCTTCCCGTTTCGAAGACGCTCCGGTCTTCCGTCCCGTCGTCGCCTGCGCGTTCTTCCCGGACGATGCGAAGTTTGAGATCCTCGGCGGTGCCATGAAGAAGAGCAAAATGACCTACGAGCTCTTCGAGGTCGCGCGCCTGATCCTGGACAAGGAAGACCGCCTCTCGATCGTCATCCGCCACCTCGAAGCCGAACAGCGCCCTGACGCCCTGCTCGCCGTCTCCGTACCCGATGGCCATCCCTTCCTCTCCGAAGGCGACGCGGTCTCGCACGTGATGTCCCGCCACCTCGACAAGTTCTTCGACGTCGTCGAAGTCGAAGTCGAAGCCCCGAAGGGTTCCTTCCTGATGGTCGCAAAATGCCCGCAGACGGGTAAGCTGCTCGGCGCCCCGACGCACCACAGCTACCAGCGCAACCTGCGCGAACACCACGCCCGCCATTGCCCCAACGTGCCGTTCGACTCTTTCAAGGGCCGCCTCGAGATGGTCCGCGAACAGGAACAAATCGATGCTTGGCTCAAGTCGATGTCCACCCGCAGCGAATACGCTCCGAAGGACCGCAAGGAAGGCGAACCCGAGCGCCTCGAATCCCTCGACGCCGCCCGCGGCTTCCTGCAGGCCTTCCGTAAGGACCTCGTCGTAAAGACCCATCCGTGGGTCCGCTTCGCCGGCCGCCTCCTCGAAGAACTGAATCCCGGACCGCTCCGCGACTCCGTCCGCTACGCCCTCGAACAGCAGCGTGCCTTCCCGCTCGATACCGCCAACGGCATCCGCGGCCGCCTCCGCAAGGAAGGCTTCCACCTTTATAAGAAGGGCTCCAAGGGCATCACCTACGCGTGCTCCGTCCGTCGCCGCTGCCGCGACCCGAAGGTCACCTTCAGCGATCCGATGGCCAAGCTCTTCGACTCGCTCGACCGCAAGCCAGCCCAGCAGGCGAAGGACCTCGTGCTCGCTCTCGCCGGCGAGAACGCCGAAGACGCCGCCAAGACGCAGGTGCTCACCGATCTCTCGTTCCTTATCGGCGAAGGCTACATCGCCAACCTCCCCGACGGCCGCCTCTTCGCCCAGCCCATCCTGAGCAGTCAGGCCCAGGCCAAGGAAGAAGCCGCCAACGACGAGACCTCGGAAGAGAGTAAATAAGAGAAAGCGCGCAGCGCTTTTCAGGGGACACGTGGGCAAGTTGGCACGTGGACAAGGGGCCGATTCAAAGGGAGACCGGAAACCGGGAAGTTAGCTGAGGGCATCAACACCCCAGCCAATCATCCGGTTTCCCTTTGGCTTTTTGCTACCTCCCCTTGTCCCCTTGCCCACGTGCCCCCTGGAAATAAGCGCTCCGCGCTTATTTCCAGTTCTGCGCGATCCACGCCGTGGGCAACACTCGGCGATACCACTTGCCGCTACGGCCGACGAGTGCGTCAGGTGGATTCGGCAGGCCATGGAAGACGACAATCTTCGCGCCTTCGGGAATCTCGGGCGTCTGCCAGAACGAGAAGGGGAAATATTTGACGCAATGCTTCTTGAAGCTGCGGCACCAGGTCTCTGGCCAGTAGCTGACCTTGCCCTGCGCGCTGAGGTGCGCGGTGAGGAATTCCTGCTCGTTGCGGTGACGCTTGCGGACGGCGTCCAGGTTCGCGCGGAAATATTCGAGGACGTCCGGATACGTGCCGGCGCGCCAGCGGTAGACGGACGAGTTGCCGGTATAGTCACCCTTCTGCCAGTCGCGGATGATCAGGAAGTCGCCGGCCTGCGCGAAGAACGAGTCCATGTTGCCGACAATGACGATGTCGATATCGAGGAAAAGGATATCGCCCTTAAGCTCCGGGCCACCAGGGGCAGTCAGCGCGGGGGAGAATGAGACCAGCTTGGTCCAACCGCGTTCAGGGGCGCCCGCAGGCAGCTCGAGGCTGGGAATCGGAAAGGTCTCGATACCCGCATCGAGCCCTGTCTTATCGTCCGTCAGGCAGACGAACCGATGCGGGATGGTCAGATGGCGACTCACCATGGAGTGAAGACGGTTTACGTATTCGGGTCCGTATTTCTTGCCCCACTTCATGCAAAGGATGGTCGCCATGCTAGGGCCAGCGTGGGGATTCCTCGCCGACTCTCCAGCCTGTTTCCTATGACCTTCCGGACCCTGCGACCCACTTGCATACCCCCTACCCACAGGCATACTATGGCCTCATGAGCGACGACTTCGACGGCGACAGCGGCGAAAGTGAAATCCCGGATGACCTGACCGACGATATGGAGGACAAGATCCAGCAGGAGGTCGATGACCGGGTACCCGAACTCTATGAGGATTCTCGGCCGCGCTCCGGCGGCTGCCTCCTCATCCTCGCCCTCCCCCTCCTGAGCCTCTGGTTCTGGTAAGCGGAATCAGGACGCACTTGGCCGGTCAGCACTCACTCCTCGTCCTTATAAAAACCCGGGGTCCATGCCCACCGCGGGTCGTGCAGATAACGTAGCGTCTCCGCCACGGTCAGGCCAGTCGCCGCCATGGCCCGATTCTTGGCTTGGGTGCGCACCCACTCCTCCCGCAGGAGAGGGCTCGCTCGGTCCATGCGGCCGTGCGGAACGCCCATCGCGATCAATTTAAGCCAGAAGCCCTGCAGCTGGAAAACGCTTTGGGCCGGCTTAAGTAATTCCACTTCCAGGCAAAATGTCGGGCCGTTCTCGCGGTAGAAATCGACGATTTTCTGCGCACCGTGCAAGGCGACATGCTCCCGGCAGTGTCGCCAGAAAGGCGTATCAAGCCGCTCGTTGAAACGATAATGGACGGCGAGGAAGTCACGGATCTCATCCCAGAGTCGGCCGCAGAGCCGGTCAGCATGCTCCCGCATGGTATGATTCGTCCGCAGTCCACCCTCCCGGAAAGCCACGGTCAAGATGCGGCATTCATTCGCGATGCAGAGCAGCGAAGTCGCCTCCAAGGGTTCGACGAAGCCGGCGGCATTACCTAACGCATAGACATTCCCGACCCACTGGTGGGCGTAGCGGCCGGAGACGTAAGGCACGATACGCGTGGGACCAATCTTGGGATTCTTCCGCCGGAACTCAGCCTCTGCATCGGCATCCGAGATGAATTTCGAGCTATAGACATAGCCCCGATTAATCCGGGTCGGATGCTCGATCTGCCAGGCCCAGCCCGCGTCCATGGTTTCCGCGATGGTGTAAGGTAGGATCGGCTCCTCGCCCCGATCCCAACCCCCGACCAAGGCCCGGTCGCAAAACAGGGAGTCGGCGTAACTGATGAAAGGAGTGCCCAAGGCCTTACCGATTAATTCTGCCCGGAACCCAGAAGCGTCCACGAAGAAGTCTGCTGATAGGCGCCGGCCATCCTTCAGCCGCAAAGCCTTCACCTCGCCCTCCGCTTGTTCGACCGTCTCCACGTCGCCGTCAATGACCTCGACGCCGAGCTTTTCGGCCAGCGTCTCAAGCCACGCGACGAGCTCCGCGTTTTCGATATGATAGCCGATGGTGTTCTGGACCAATGGCCAAGGGCCCTCCGGACTCCGCGGGAAGACCTTGTCCTGCGCCATCAACGAAGTCGCTGGATCGGCGTCCGTGATGGCCTCGTCGCACACAAAGCCGATGGGCATGTCGGACTTACCGAGCCGCAGGCGCATCGCGCTGGTGAAGCTATAATTATAATCCTGCTTTCCCCACAGGAATTTGATGCCGAGCTTCAGGGAAGGCTTCACCGCCCGGTAGAACTCCGCGGGCGGGATGCGCAGATGTCCGTGGATGAAATTCAGGAGGTCCGGGGTACTGCCCTCGCCCACCCCGATGATACCGAGGCTAGGACTGCGCACCAGCTGGACACGTAAGGACGGGTGATGCGTCTTCAGGCTGGCGGCCATGAAGAAACCAGCAGTTCCTCCGCCAAGTATGAGCACATCCTGAATCATAGGGTAAGCACCTAGGGTAAGGGCTAATCGAAAAATGACGTCGGTCCGGGCGAGGTCAAGCCCCTCGGCCTATAACTAAGTTATAGCACCTTGACCCCAGTCCGGACAAAGCACGGATAATTACTTCAGCGAGCGCAGATACGCCACGAGATCGGTGAGATCCTTCTCGCTGAGCATGCCGTCGAGGCCCATGGGCATGAGGCTAGTGGTGAGCTGAGTGGATGAGGCAACACTCTCGGTGGGGAGTAGGCGCTCCTGACCGGAAGCTTCCTTGATCACGATACCTTCCGCGGAACGAGCCTTGATCAGGCCGAGCACGCTGGAGCCGTCGGTCAGCTGGAACGAATGCTGGTCGTAATCACGGGCGATACTGTTGCTCGGGAAAAGGATGCTCTCGACGATTTCGCGTTCGGCACGGATGCCGCCAATCTTGCTCAAGTTCGGCCCGATCTCGTTTCCTTTGTCACCGATGCGGTGGCAGGCAATGCAGGCCCCGCGGCCAGATTCGTAGACCGCACGGCCGGCGACGGGGTCGCCTTTCTTCGCCGCAGCTAAGGCCAGGGGGGCGAGACGCTCCTTTTTGGCGTCATTGACCGCAAGGGCCGCGTCGAACGACGGCTCGAGGACTTCGTAGATCTCGCGCGGCAGGAAACTAAAGGCCTTCTTCACGAGGTCGGGACTAAAGGTTCCGAGCATCGGCGATTTGCTCAGCGCGACGGCGATCTTCCGGCCAGTGTCCTTTGACACGTTCTTATAATTCTGCGGCACGGCGAGCGCGACGAGGAGCTCGTTCTGCTCGAGCGGACCGGCGGTCGGCAGGAGCGCGAGATAAGCGTCCCACTGCGCGGAGGTGAGCTTGGTGTTGGCGAGGCGCGCCGCAGCATCCATCCGCAGGCCAGGATTGGCCGGATCGACGAAGAGGTCGGTGAGCAGTTTGAAGGCCGGGTCGCTGAGGCCTTCGCCCGTACTGGAGAGTGCGAGGAGGGCCTTAAGGCGGAGCGAAGCTAGCTTGGTCGTGTCGACGGAGATGGCTTTCAGCGCATCGTCGAAGCGCTTGTCCTTCACACGTGCAAGGGCGTCAAGCAGGAGCGGCGAGGCTCCCTTGGCGAGCTGTGCTTCAAGGGGTACGAGCCAGTCCTTGGCGTCGACCTTACCGGGCTGGGCGGCGATGGCGCGTAGCGCAGCCTGGCGGACGGCGGCCTTCTCGTGACCGAGCATCCGGGCGATACCCTTCGCAACGCCGGGCTGGCCGGCGAGAGCGCCCGCAAACTTGCCCATGGCGGAGACCTGCGTGGCGGTCGGTGCGGGTTGAGCGAGCCACTGGCCGAAGACAGGGGCGAGGACCGCATCGGCGTCAGGAGCCTTGATCAGCGCAAGGGTAGCGTTCTTGGCGAGCGCGGTATCGGCGGAATCCGCCTGGCTGAGCGCGAACTTGAGGACATCGCCGTAGTCGGACTCTTTCGTGCGAGTCTGCGAGACAATCCGCAGCAGACGGGCCTGCGCGACGGGACCCTGGGCCCCGGCGAGGTCGGCGGCCGTGAAGCCGGCGAGGCGCATCCCAGCAGTGAGGATAGCATGCTCGAGCACGAGGTCAGCCTCGCGCGCGAGGAGGCCGCGGACGGCCTCGGTGACGGCGGACGACTTGGTCTCGCGGAAGGTCAGGCCTTCGAGTCCGCGACGGACTTCCGACTGGTCGGCGGAAGAAAGCTGGGCAAGGAGTTCGGCGTCGGTCTTGGGCTTGGCGAGCTCGAGGGGTTTGTGGGCGGCGAGCACAGCGGCGTGCGCGGCCTTCCCTTCCGCGGTGCGGCGGATGCGGTAGATCATGCCGGGCACGTTAGCGGAACCCTGCAGGCTTGAGGGGCAATGCGAATACCAGGTGCCGGTATCGAAGACGATGAGTGAGCCATCGGGGGCTTCCATGACGTCGGTCAGGTGCGAGCCCTTGCGGTCGACGGTGAAGAACTCGTGCTCAGTGGTGCGATAGGTGGCGCCTTCTTTCTGCATCTCGTAGCGCAGGACCTTCTGCGAGTTATACATCGTCACCATCAGCTGCAGGTTGGCCGGATCGGCGGCCCAGGGATGTCCGTCAGTGGCGACGGCGTTTGCATTCTTCCAGAAGGCGCAACCACTGGGCACCATGTGACCGAGCTCGCGGAGGATGGGCATGCGCTCGTGGGTGCGCGGAAGGTCGGCGATGATGCGCAGGAAGTCGGGACGTTCATAGATGCCGCCGAGCTGCCACTGCATGAGGGTGTCGACGCGCGGGCTGCCGAAATAAAGGTTAGTGGTCCCGATGAGTTCGCCGGTGGGCGTGAAATCGAGACCGGTAGGGTTGTCGGCGCAACCGAGCGAGTGCCAGCGGACGTCGGAGCCGTCAGGCAACATCGACCAGATACCGCTATTGAGGCCGGCATGCACGAGCGTGCCATCCTTTTGCTTGATAGTGTGTCCCTTGCGGCCGTGCGTCCAATAGAGGCGGCCATCGGGGTGAAGACGCGGGCCATGGCAATCCGCGCTGTTGGCGGTCCACTGGAAACCACCGACGAGGAGCTCACGCGTATCGGCGACGCCGTCGCCGTCGGTATCGGTGAATTTCCAGACACCCGGGGTATCGGTCACGTAGAGGCTTCCGTTCAGGAAGTAGGCGCCCTTCGGATAAGCGAGCTTGTCTGCGAAGACGGTACTGCGCTCAAACACGCCGTCCCCGTCGCGATCCTCCAGGAGGAGAATGCGGTTGGGGAGGACGGTCTCGAACTTCTTCGGGCTCCAATTTACGCCAGCGGAGTCGCCTACGAACAGGCGACCTTGGTCATCGACGCATCCCATCGTGGGATTGGCTACCATTGGAGAGGTGGCGGCGACGACCATTTCAAAACCCGGTGGCAGCTTGGCCTTCGGGGTGTTCAGCGCAATCTGCTCCGGAGAGAGATCGAGAAAGCGCGGGCGATAGGCGTAGGCGGGAAATTCCTCGCCGTCACCGTGACCGGCCGGCTTGGCGGCGCCCCACTTCTCCTTGAAGCCACCGAGCGGGTAGAGATCGAAGCGACGAACAAACATCTCGGCGGCTTCGACCTGCAGGAGGATGCGGCCTTGGCTGGGCTTTACTTCGAAGGCTTCGTTCACCTTCACGCCGTTGACGAAATACTGGAGCGTATCGCCCTTGGCGATGACCTCGAAGCGGGTCCACTGGCCCATCGGCGACTCGACGTCGTCCCGGCCGCGGAAACCGATCGTGTCCTTCCAGTCGACGTCGCGCTTCTGCCAATTGAGGCGGCCGCCCTTCATGGTCTGGCGGGGAGCACCCGGGGTCCAGACCTTCTCCTTGTCGCGATCGAGACCGACTTCTGCGCTGATAGAGGCCTCGAGCACCGTGCCGTCGGCGAGCTTGGGAGCGAGCACGAGGATATCGCCCACGCCGCCTTCGATGATCTGGGCTTCGATGCTGGCCATCCAGCTGCCGCCCACGGCGCCCTGCGGTCCGAAGCAATGGACGAGGATGCCGTTGTCGCGCGTGGCCTTGGCGCGCTTGCCCCAGGTCTTATCGCCCCACTTGAACTCGATGACGAGGTGGTAGTCTTTAAAGCTGTCGTTGGTGGTGATGCCACCGTAGCCGTTGCCGCTGACGTGGAATAGGCCATCGGGCTCAAACTTAAAGACGTTCTTGGGGTCGTCCTTGATGTCGGCCTTAGGGTTGATGTGCATCTCGGCCTTCCCTTCGCGGAAAAGGTCGAGGACGCTGATCTTCTTGGTGACGGCCTGCGCGACCGGTTCCGGCGGCAGGACGATCTTGGCGACCGGCTCCTTGTTCTGCGCGGACAGTCCGAGGACGGACAGAAGCGCGAACACGAAGGCGGCGAGGGGTGGGGTTCTCATAGGGTAAAGGTAAGACGATGAATGGACTCCGATGTTCCTAGCCTCCCGCCACTCTTCAACCCTTTCGCATCTATTGAGCGGAATAGGTCATTATCGGAGCGGAATAGGACAGGCAAGATCGGGACCATGTGCCTCTTGGTCGGGAGGCCATTGCTATGGCCGCCGTTCGCACCCGCGCGTGCGTCATGCCGGGTAGGCCTCCTGACCGTTAGACGTCCGTCCGCCCACGGATGTGATCGCAATCACATCCCTACCTATGCCCGCAGCCAATCATCCGGTCTCCGGTTTCCCTTTGAGCCTCCTCTATTGCCGTGGGTAGGGCGGCCATTGCTATGGCCGCCGTTCGCAGCGGTTCGCTCAACCCTACCTCGATCCAACCTGGCTCACGACAAGACGATTGGCCACGCTTGCGTAGAAGCGCTCCAAGGTCACATCCATCGCCACGCTCTTGCTGCCGAAATAGGGGAAGTGGCCGTAGTAGAGCGAAAGCTGTTCGCAAGCGTCACGATAAGAGCCGCCGCGTGAGGCGACATAGATGGCGCAGGCGAGGCCGGTTCGATCCGAACCCGCGCGGCAATGAATCAGCAGGGGCTTCGGAGCGTCGCGCAGGGCCTCAACGAGTTCCGCCACCTGCTTCGCACCCAACTCAGTATTTGCGGAAAAGGAGAAGCTACGAAAAGTAATTCCCTGGCGTCGAGCGACCGCCATCTCCCCGTCGTACCAAGCGTCTCCAGGATGCTCTCCGCAGAGATTCAGGACAGACTTCACCCCTTGGCGGGCGATTGCTTTTTCCAGACCTTCGGCGCCAAGCCAGGAGGAACGGTAAATCACACCCTTCTCCACTTCATGGAAATTACCGCCACCATGGACCCACGCATAGGCTCCGCCCAGCAACAGCAGGATCGTAAGCACGACCAAACCGGCGGCACGCAAGGCGCGGACGATGGGGTGGCGCAAGAGGGGCGTCATCCCACCATCATGCCCTACGATTACGCCAACTCCGCGTCACCCAAGTCACAAGGGTGCGGAACCTCCCCACACCCCACCCCGGCCAACTAGCCAACCGATCAACGGGTCAACTATTTCGCAGCGAACTCCTTAATCGCCCACTTCTTATACTCGCCCTGGGCTTGGCCGCCCTTACCGGGGAAGCCCTGGTGCTGGACCATCCAGACAACCACGAGACCGTCCTTGGAGCGCACTTCCATGCCCGTGGCCTGCGCGCCGCCGTGACCGAAGAAATCCGGGCCGACCGCGAGGCCGAGGCCGTAGCTTTCCTTGAGCTCCTTAGGCGTCTGGCGAGAGGTCAGCTCCTTTAAGGCCGCCGCGCTGAGGTAGCGACGGCCGTCGAGCTCGCCACCGTTGAGCAACATACGACAGAAGGTAGCGACGTCCTTGGCGGTAGAGAACAGGCCGCCAGCCGGCATCGGGAAACGGTGGACGTGATCGGTAAGGTCGGCCTGCATTTGGCCGAGGCCACCGAGGGTAAGCTTCTTCTTAGAGGCGTCCGGCTTGTAGGTCTTGGCGAGACGCGAGACCTGCTCGGCGTTAGGCCAGAAGGTGGTGTCCTTCATCCCCAGCGGGCCGAACAGACGCTTGTCCATGAAGTCTTCGTAGGACTGGCCGCTGACGACTTCGAGGACACGCGCGGCGGTGTTGATCCCCGCGTTGGAATACTGGTACTTGGCGCCGGGCTGCGTCGCGAGCGGAGCCTTGGCGTAGGTCTTCACCGCCGCCGCGAGCGGCAGGCCGTCCAGCGTGGGCTTCTCTTCCTCGGACTTAAACGGGAGGCCGCTCACGTGGGAAAGAAGATCGCGGATCGTAATCGAACGCACGCGGGCGACTGGGGCTTCCTTGCCGGCGGCGACCTTCTGGTCCTTGAACTCCGGCAGGTATTTCTCGACTGGATCGTTCAGCGAGAGCTTACCTTCGTCGACGAGCATCATCACCGCCGCGGCGGTGATGCCCTTGGACTGCGAGGCGATCCAGAAGACGGAGTCGTCCTGCATAGGCTTCTTGGCCTCGAGGTCGGCGTAGCCGACCGTGGTAACGCTCAGGACCTTGTCCTTGTTCGCGACAAGCGCCACCGCCCCGGCGAGCTCTCCGTGCTGCACGTATGGGGTCAGGACGGAATCGGCGACGGAAACACAGCCGGCTAGCAATAGACTAAGGAGAAGGAATGGGGCGCGCATGGCCTGAGTCTTCCGCCCCGCCCTGCTGAGGCAAACCAAAGCCCCTCGGCTGTCCTCAGAGCGTCGTGACCTATGTCGATAGCGACTAGTATCGAGCGGCTTTCCGCATCAGGAGGCAAGCGATGGCGGCCACCATCAGGTTGGGCACCAGTACCCAGATTTCGGGATGCCAGCTCGGACTCTTCACCCACATCGCCATCGAGGTAAGCAGATAATAGGTCATCGCCACGCCTAGGGCCAGGCCTGCGTTGACGCTGGTCTCAGATCGGCCGACAGCGACGGCCAACGGAACGGCCAACATCGTCAAGGTCGCCACGGATAAAGCGGTAGCGACACGGAACATGAATTGGACGGCAAGCATCATCCGGTCCGTCGCCCGCTGCTCAGGCGTCGGGCGTTCGGGCAGCCTCCAACCTGTCTCCATGGCGGCCAGGAGTTCGCCCCCGGTCATCATTCGCAGCCGTTTCACATAAGTACCCTTCTCGTCCGGCCGTTGATCCAGCGGCACCTCCAAGACCGTGCTCTGCGCCGTCGCGAAGGATTCCGGATGGGCCAGCACGTCCGCGTTTCCGGTCCGACTGGTCATCTTGACGTCGCGCATCTCGATGCGAAGGACCATACCTCCGGAGGCGCCTTCCACTTTCGTCAGCCGTGCTTCCGCCGCCCGGATGGTCTGTCGCACCTGACCTTGGTCGTCGACCTGCCAAAGATGTAAATGCCGCAGGGTCTCACCTTGTTTCTCTTCCGCTCGAATCATCAGCCCCTTGAACTGCCTGTTGAGCTTGCCCGGTTGTATCAGGCCGGCCGGAGAAAGTTGGGCGGAGCCGAGCAGGATCTTTTGGAAGCCATCTTCAGAAGCCGGTCCGGCTTCGAGATTCAGCCACAAGGAAAGTAAAGAAAGGATGAACGCGGCGCCCCATACCGGCCAGGCGATCCGCCAAAGGCTCACCCCGGAAGCCTTCATCGCCGTGATCTCGCCCTCGGCACCCATGCGGCCGAAGGTCAGGAGCACGCCGGTCAGGACGCCCATCGGCAACGCATACGGCAACACGGTGGGAAAGAGCAACGCCACCAGCTCGACCGATTCGCCTACGGTCACCCGCCCAGAAGAAACCGCCCCCAGGACCATCTGGACGACGTTGCCGGCCAGGAGCACGAAAACGAATGCACCGGTCGCTAGGGCGCAGGCTACGGCGCACTCGCGCAGAACGTGTCGATCCAAGAGACGCACGCGGCCTTAGTTATCCCCTCCGGCTAAAAGCTTGATCGGGGGAAATCGCTGCGCCTCGGCGTAAGCCTTCAAGCTGACATCCATCGCCCACGATCCGCTCCATAAAAATGGGAAATGTCCGTATCGCAGTGAGAGCTGGTAAGCGACCGCCTCGGGCGAATGTCCGGCCTCAAGCAGGAATAGCGCGCAGGCCAGTCCGGTCCGGTCGGAACCTGACCCGCAATGAATCAACAACGGCTTCGGGGCCTGCCGAAGGATGCGTGCGAGCTCGGTCATCTGCGCGACGGTCAGTTCGCGCGATGCGCTCATACGGTAGTTGATCAAGCCGATGTCCAGTTCGCGCGCCGCGCGAAGTTGATCGTCATACCAATCCCGTCCGGCATTCTCGCCACGCAGGTTGATCACCGTCCGCAGGCCGACCTGCTTGGCGAGTCCGACGAATTCCGCGGCCGGAAGCTGGGCCGAACGGTATAACAGGCCGGGGACAACCTCATGCTGGTTATGATTGGAGTGCAAAAAACCGTAAAAAGCGAGGGGCAGACCGACGACGACGAGCAACGTCCATCCGCAGAGGCGAGCAAGACGCCAACCGAGGTCGAATGGCTTAGGGTCCGACACCATGCCACCCTATGGTATCGCCAATACAATCTGGGCCGTATCAGGTGACAAGCTGGCGACAAACGACGTTCGGACCAGCCTTCGTGCCGAATAAGGAAAAGCTCTAGTAAAACACCTCAGTGCTTGTCCTTTGACGCTGACCCCGCGGACGGGAGGATTTCCTCATGCGTTTCCGCCTACTTCGTCCTCGCTCCGAACGTCCTACCACGGCCGCCCCCTATTCGCGCCTGCTCTGCGTGAAGCTTAAGTCTGGCAAGACCTTCATCCTGAGCACTGAACTCTGGCACCTGCTCCCCCCGGGCGACGACGTGGTCTCGATCCTCAGCGCCAACGGCCTTCCCATCTTCGCCTCGATGGAGCCGGTGAAATATGAGATGTTGGTGACGGCGGAATAGGTTACCTAGGCTAGCGGTTGTCCGACATAAAACATCCGTTTACTATGCCTCTGGGCCTTTTTGACTCATCTTGTCAACTGGCCCACTGGCCAACTTGTCAACTATAGGTCTCGCTACGCAAGCGACTTCAAGGCGGAGACCGCCGCCTTCAATTCCTTCGTGCGCGCCTTCACGTCGCCAGCTGAATCCATCGGTGCACCGACGACGATGGTGACGCCTTGGCGATAGAACGGCCAAAGGCAGAAGAGGAGGATGTTCTGCACGGTGATCGAGAACGGCGTGACCCATCGTCCAGGATAACTGCCGTAATGGAAGTACACCGGCACCATCGGCACGCCAGCCTGCTGCGCGATGCGCACGGCACCAGTCTTGAACGGCAGCTCCGCCTCGCCCAAGGCCTCGACCAATCCGGTCGGACAGATGGCCACAGTCTGCCCCTGCTTCAGCAACGCCACGGCGTCGTCGATCGACACCTGCACGAAGCCCCAGCGCAGCGCATACTTCTTCAGAAAGGGGAACGAGAAGACCAACGGATGCACGAGCAACCGCGTCGACGAACGGACCTTACCGAATAGGAATACGTCGCGATAGCTGACATGATTACCGCAGAGTAGCACTGGACCCTCGGGTAACGACCCGACGACCTTCACCTCGCCCACCAGCATCCGCACGAGCGTGGTCGCGGGACGGGGCGAGACGGACGGGGCTGCAGACATAGCAGAAGCATGTCCCACTTCCCTAAGCCGTCAGCAATCTTCGGTGGCTCAGACCTCCTGAAGCATCTGCTTGGCGTCACCGAAGGCCTTGGGGCGGACCTCGACCTTATCCATGAGCGACATGAATAGGCGGCAGAGCTGCCGATCCGGCTTACCGGTGTAATCGAGCACGCGGCCACCCTGGATCCGGCCGCCGGCGCCGCCGAGCACGATGACAGGGAGCTGGTCGTTGTCGTGCTTCGCCCCGGCCATCATGCTGGAGCAATAAACAAGCATGGTGTTATCGAGCAGCGTGCGCGGACCTTCCTGAATGGAGTCCATCTTCCGCGCGAGGTAGGCGACCTGTTCCATGAAGAACTGGTTGATCTTGAGCCAATCCTTGCCGTCGGAGTGCGACAGGAGGTGGTGGATCATGTAGTCGATGCCATTGCCAGGCTGTTGGAGGGACTTGATATTGGGGAAACGTAGCGCGCTATGGTCGTTGTTCAGCTTGAGCGTGGTCACGCGCGTGGTGTCGGTCTGGAAGCCGAGCACCATGATGTCGCACATGAGGCGCATGTGCTCCGCAATATCCTGCGGAATCCCGTCCGCCGGACGCTTGATGTTCGGCTTATCAAGCGTTGGGCGCCAACCCTGCAGCTCCCCACGCTTACCCGCGGATTCAATGCGCTTCTCGACGTCGCGCACAGAATCAAGGTACTCGTCCAATTTCTGCTTGTCGGCCTGGCTAACGTTGCGGCGGAGATCGCCGGCGTCGTTGAGCACGGCGTCGAGGACGCTACGGTCGCCAGGCGAAGCGGCATCCTTGAAAAGGCGATCAAAGGCCAGCGCGGGATAGATTTCCAGCGGCGTCGGGGTCGTCGGCGAGCTCCACGAGATGTGCGAGCTGTAAAGCATGGAGTAGTTTTTGTGCACCCCGGGGAACGAGCGTTCGCATGCGAGCACGAGGCTGGGCACCTTGGTCGAACGGCCATAGCTCTGCGCGACGAGTTGGTCGAAGCTAGTACCAGAACGAATCTCGCCCCCTGAGGTGATCGGAGCTCCGGAGAGGAGATTACCGGTCTGCGAGCTGTGGATGTTACCCTTGCGCGCTTCTTCGTGGTAGAGCCCTTTGACGAACAGGAGCTTGGTTCGGAAGTCATTCAACGGCGCGAGCACTTGGCCAAGCTCCATGGCCTTGCCCTCCCCTTTCGCCCACCATTCCTTGGAGTGGAAGCCATTGCCCGAGAAGAGCGCGGCGACACGCACGGGCGCCTCGCTGGCGGGGCGGTTCTTCTTGGGCTCATCGCCCCAGACGTTCGCAGACTCGAGCCACGGCAACGCCATGGTCACGCCCATGCCTCGCAGGAAAGTCCGTCGGCTGAATTGGTGTTTATTCATAAAATCAGTGATTCGTTTTGAAATCGCGTCCGCGCACCTCGCGGAACTGGGGGCTGAGCACGATGAGTTCGAGCGCGCCACCGACGCGACCTTCGCCGTCCTTCAGCCGGGCGACCATAGCGTCAAGGAGAGGCTTATCGGAAAGCTGGACTGCCCGACCGAGCGAATAGCCAAGTAGTTTGCGGCTGAATTGGCGGAGGAAGTCATTCTGGCGACGAGTGAGGAGATAGTCCCGCAGGCCGTTTAAGCCGTCGACGGACACGCCGCCGGGCAGCACGGTGCGGGTATCGATGTCCAGACCAGCGGCATCCTTCGAACGGGTGCGCCCAATGGCATCGAAGCCTTCCAAGGCGAAGCCGAACGGGTCCACGCGCTGATGGCAACGGGCACACACGGGATCGCTGCTATGCTTTTCGATGAGCTGTCTTTCGGTCAGACCCTGCGGGGCAGTCTCAGGGAGGATCGGCACACCCTTGGGCGGACGTGGGAGCTTTTCGCCTAGCAACACTTCGCTGAGCCAGTTGCCTCGCAGGATGGGGCTAGTGCGCGAAGCCCCGCTCTGCTTGGCGAGGGTGGACGCGAAGACCAACACCCCGCCCCGCCCTTGCGCGCGGACGCCGTCAACACGCTGCCAGCCCTCGCCGGTCACCTTAAGTCCGTAGTGACGGGCCAGCGGACCATTCACGAAGACATGGTCGGCATTGATGAGCGAAAGCACGGGGCGATCCTGCTGGAACATGTCGGCGAAGAAGCGCTCGGCCTCCTCCTGCATGGCGCCGCGGAGCGAGACGAAGGTCGGGAAGTGCCGCTCGCTCTTCTCATCCAGCGTAGCGACATCGCGCACGTGCAGCCATTGGCAGCCGAACTCACGGGCAAGTCGCTCCGACTTGGCGTCCTTGACCATGCGCCGCATCTGAGCGGCGAGTACGGTCGGCTCATGGAGCTTACCGGAGGCAGCGAGCGCCCGCAGTTCGGCGTCAGGCGCAGAGGACCAGAGGAAGAAGCTGAGCCGCGAGGCGAGTTCCCAGTCATTAACCGGCGCAGCTTTCTCGCCGGCGGCGGCTTTCTCGCCGCGATACAGGAATGCCGACGAGACCAGCACGCGGGCGATCAGCCGGCGGACGGCGAGGTCGTGCGGCAGCTCCTGCTTACGCAGGTCTTGGTACAGGGCGCGAAGCTGTTCGGCTTCACCATCCTTGAGCGGGCGACGCCAGGCGTCGGTGGCGAGGCGCACGACGGCGTCGACGTGCTTAGGTTCGGCGGCGATGAGTTCCTGCTGGAACTCCGCGGCGCGACGCTTGATCGGCTCACGCAGTGGCTCGAAGGCCTTAGGGTTGGCGTCCTGCGTCGCGAATTGATAAAGAGACTCGAACGACTCCACCTGCAGGAGCGCGTCCTGGCTGATGAAACGTAGGTCAGACCACAGGCGGTCGATCTCGGCGGCAGCCTTATCGTCCAGCATCAGTCGCCGAAGGGCTTCGTCCTCGCGGTAGAACAACGTCAGCGTCACGACTTCGTCGACCGGCACGACACTGGCGTAGCAGAGCGCCGACGGGAAGAGATCGCGGAATGCCTGCGCCGAACGCAGGAGCTCCTGCCGGGCGGCACCGCCCTCGGTCACGAGCAAGGGCGCTTTAAAGCCCATCGCGCCTTCGCCGTCGCTCCACATTCCACCCTTCTTCTTATTAATAGGAGCGCCGGTCGGGACGATTCGGCCCGAGACCGCCGGCGGCGTAGTCGTCACCCTCGCCTGCACGCAGGCCTCGGCCGAAGTCTCTTTGGGCAAATGACCTTCGACCAAGAATTCGGCGCCCTTGGGGAGGCCGGCCGGCAAGGTGACTTCGAGGATATGATTTGGCCCGCTGGGTTTCCCCGCGGGTAAGTCTACAGCGATGTCCGGCTTACCTTTCACCACGACCCGAGCCTTGGACCATACCAGTGAAGCCCAGTCGGAGCGCAGATTAGCCGACGCTAGATAGACCTTAGGCGAATCTCCTGCGGGGACCGCGACCCGGAAATCCTCCATCGTCACGACTGGGTCCACCGGGAGCTGCCAGCCCTTAGGGCCGTTGAGCTTGCCGATATGTCCGATGGCGCCGAAGCGGGACAGGGAGTCTTGCCATGACTTGATCGAGGCGACCAAAGCTGGGACGTCGGCGGGCGTTGCCTTACGCCAATCGGCACGGATCGGATCCAAGAAGGTCGAAGGCTTCGTGTCATTAAGCGTCGCCCAAAGCAGACCGAGATACTTTGCGTTGAGCCCAAGTCGCTGAGCGACCTGAGAGATTGACGTCTTTCCTGAGCGCAGAGCATCTCGATGCGTTAACGTCGCTGCCAGATAAAGCCCAAGCGGCAAGCGGCCATCGCCGCCGACAAGGTCCACCTTATTGCCCTGAACCAGCACGCTCTCGGCCTTGCCCGAGACGCTATAGCGGGCGTAGAAGGCCTTGATCGCGGCGATCTTTTCGTTCGTCCAATCGCGCTTGGTCGTCTTCTCGGAGAAGGCCAGCCCGTCAGATAACAGCACCGCGTGCTGAGCCACATCCTTACCCGAATCGAGATACTTGGAAAGAAGGCCCGGTGACATCACCAAGGCCGCGCCGACGTTCGTGAAGCCCTCGCCGGCGGAACCGTCGACCGGGAACTCGCGGGCCGGGTCGAGCGAGGCGACGCCGGTGAGGTCACGGATCGCGTAAGTGTATTCGGAATTAGAGAGACGGCGGAGCACGACCGGACCTGGGTCGCCGGCGTTGGCCAGGGCAATTCCTTCGAGCATCGAGCGCGTCCAGTCGAGGAGTGTTTGCTTTGCGGCTGATGTGAGCGCCTTCTCCTTCTTCGGCGGCATCTCGCCGCTGGCGACCTGTTCCAGTACCGTTTCCCAGACCTTGGGGGAGCGACGAATATCGGCGACGGACGCAAATTGCTCCAAGTCGACGTCGCCCTTCTGCTTCTTGGTCGAGTGGCAATTCAGACAGGAGTCCTTGAGGATCGGTAACACCTTCTCGGCGTAGTCGTCGGCCTGAAGCAACGTGACGGACAACAGTAACCCTGACGTCAGAGCAAACAGACGTCGCGGGGGCGGGCTCGGATTCAGGGGTAGCATCCGTAAGCCCTAGGACACCATCCCGCCCCGAAGGTTCAAGCCGCAAGGCCAAGCCAGCCATGTTTGGGGTTTCGTCTTCTGCATTTAAATGAAAGGCCAAAATCGTCGACAAAGTCGCCGAGAAGAAAGCCATAAAATAAGGGCGGAGAGGGAGGGATTCGAACCCCCGGAGCCTTGCGGCTCGGCTGATTTCAAGTCAGCTGCAATCGACCACTCTGCCACCTCTCCGTAAGGGGGATTCAACGGCGGCTGGGGTCTTCCCTCAAGCGGATTCGGTGGCTTTCCCTTGGGCTTTCTCCTGATTTCCCATGCGGCACGGATTCAGCCTTGATGCGCCCATGAGCACTTGCGCCCGCGTCGAGGAGATCGACGGCCCTTACGGCCCCTTCGCCATCGGCGAACGCGCCATCCAACGTC
>Ga0209500_10000315_pt1 | contig 42989 bp, 49 predicted proteins | sample S_140212_EF_Meta_FD_187323 | JGI IMG/M metagenome (GOLD analysis project Ga0209500, IMG submission 187323) | Freshwater microbial communities from Lake Simoncouche, Canada to study carbon cycling - S_140212_EF_MetaG (SPAdes) (version 2) | ecosystem: Environmental > Aquatic > Freshwater > Lake ... | reverse complement strand
TGGAAGTCTGTCAGGCGTCAACTTCTACAACTACGCACTTTCTCCGGATGAAACCTATCGTATCTACATGGCGGGTCCTTCCGGCTCATCAGGTGATTTATGGTCATCAATCAAGTCATTCTTTGGCCAACTTACGCCCCCTGCACCTGTAGTGGCAAAAACAACGTAAGTACCGCATCTATATTTACAAATGAGACGTCTTCATAAGTCGATTCCTTTGTATAGAATATCTACAGTTTGTAGATTGTGATGGAGGCGCCTCTGAATACCAGCAGTGGCAGTTTCATATTTGGAAATGGACTCATCCCGCAGATTCTCCTTGCACTCATTGCGGGCATAGTTATTTTCCTGATTTTCTTCAGTTTCGAGTCACTCGTAAAGACCTATTACAAGTACTCAATGTCAAAGACAGTCATTGTGCCAAATACTATTATGAGCAGTCAGTCAATTATTGTTCGTCAGGATCCCAGTGACCCGAACAGTAAAATGTTGCTGCCGTCAGACAATGAATTTACAGGCGTTGAATTTACATACAGTTTCTTCCTGTTCATTGACCCGGCGACCTTTGACACAAGTGATGGCCTCAAGCATGTCTTCTACAAGGGCTACTCGACACCGTTCCCGCTTCTGGGCCCGGCCGTGTTTGTTCGCTCAGATGAGAATACACTGCGCATCTTTATGAACTCCTACAAGTCATGGTACAGTTATGTGGACATCCAAAATGTACCTGTGCAGAAGTGGTTCTATGTAGCCGTTGTATTCCGTGCAAATACTCTGGAGGTCTATATCAATGGAAATCTGAAGGGGCGTATTCCGATGGAGAAGACTTACCCTTACCAGAACTACCAGAATCTGATTATCTTTGGGCAATCCAAGTTTAACAGTCTTACTACACTTGGAAATAAACTAGTCAATCTCCAGGGTGTTGAAGAGGACTATAAGGTGACAGGCACAATGGCCGGTCAACTCAGTCGTTTCTACCACTACAGATATGCCCTCTCCTTTGCTGAAATCCAGGCCAATGCAAATATGGGACCGAGTTCAACAATTGACATGCCAACAACACAGTCCGCTAATTCTTATCTGCAGAACGCCTTGGTTGATTCCTGGTATACAAGTTAAAAACCGTGTATCTTAAAGACTTTACTAGTGGGATTTAGAATCCCGATATTAAAGCCTCACGAAATAGAAGGGTAAGCAATGACTGGAGGCGGTCTATTAGCACTAGTAGCCTATGGCTCTCAAAATGTAATTCTAAGTGGAAATCCGGATATGACCTACTTTTATAAGGTCTTTCGCCGCTATTCACACTTTTCAATGGAGAGTGTCTCTGCGCAAATGGATGGTCCCGATCAACTCTTTTTTGATCAACCAATAAAAGTACGTTTCAAGATTCCTCGTGTGGCCGATTTGGTGAGTGATCTCTATTTCTCTTTTCAACTTCCTGATATCTATAGCAAATATATCTCTCCGCAAGTGCGAAATTTTCAATATGAGTTTCAGTGGTCAAAATACATTGGATGTGCTATCATTCAAAACGCCGCAGTATTCATTGGTGGCCAGAAAATTCAGGAGTTTGATGGCACCTACCTACTAGCAAAGGCTCTTGCAGACTATAAAACAGATGAATTCTACAAATGGGAACGCTTGGTGGGTAATGTGGCGGAACTTGTCGACCCAGGGAATGGCATTTATGCAGGCGGCACAAATCAGACAGGCTATCCAAGCGTAATTCGCGATACAAGTCTTCCTCTCGGATCACAATTGAATCGCCCATCACTCTTTGGACAGACAATTCGTGTTCCGCTCCCTTTTTGGTTTACACAGGCAACAGGCTCTGCGCTTCCGCTTGTAGGACTTCAGTACCATGAATGTGAAGTTCAACTGACACTCAATCCAATTAATCAACTCTATACTGTTCTTGATGCTTCAGGTTTCCGTGTGGCTCCTGGAGTTCAGACGACGGCTCCCCTTGTAAATTTGCGCTCAAATCTTCCGGATTACACAACAATTGTGGACCTTAGTGGACAACTCAATGCCTTCTTAACGGATATTGGTGCAGTTGTGCCCGCCCTCAATACATGGAATCTACAGCCTACACTTGAAACAACCTATGTGTATTTGCCTGAGCAAGAGCGAAATCTCTTTGCATCAACTCCACTCTCTTATCTATTACATCAAGTCAGTTGGTATCCCTTTCCAGCACTCTATACCCGCCAGATTCTAGATCTTGATACGCATAATCCTATTGAGCGCCTACTCTTTGTAAATCGTCGCTCTGATACTCTACAATATCGCAACGACCTTGCAAACTGGACAAATTGGTGGAACTATCCTTCAACGCCTTATCTGGCTCCACCTGGAACAATTCCTCTTTTGACACAAGCCTTTTCATCAGGTGTATTTATTCAATTTGCACAACTCCAGATTCTACAGAGTCTACGAGTTCTCTGCGATGGCAATGAAATTCAGGAGATAAAACCGATTGATTACTTTACAAAGGTCGTCCCCTACAAATATACCAGTGGCGATCCTGGTGAAATTCTGCCAATTTACAGTTTCTGTCTTCATAGCCCAAATCATCAACCATCAGGTTCACTGAATTCCAGTCGTATTCGTGTGTTCCAGGTGGAAGTCAATCCATATACACTGCCTCCAAATACAACCTATGTTTATGATTTGACCATCTATGTTGAATCCATCAATTTCGTAGAGTTCGCGTCAGGTATGGGTGGACTGAAGTATGCTCTATAAATAGGATGGGGCAAGGAGCAAGTCAATTGTTCGATAATCTTACATATAACCCCGATGTTCGGCGTCAAAAGGCGGCCGACCAAAAAGATGCTGCAAAGACTCGTGATATCTACAGAGAGACACTTACACAGTTGCAGACAAATATTCAGACTGATTCTGCATCAGGTACTATCACGCCTGATGGAGCCACGCTTATGCAAGGGGTCGTAGACACAGGGATGACATGGCTGCAACAGAATCCTAGTGCCCTTTCAGATTCCATTGATGCACAGAGTCAAATCACAATGGATTCAATGACTGCACAGATAAATGCTGATAAGATTAGAATTGTATTCTATAATTCGCTAAAACTCTGGAACTATACACTTCTGCAACTTCAAAATCAAAATCTTGTCTCCGCAGATAAGGCCACACAGTTCCAACAAGTGCTCGACCAAAATCAAGTGTGGTATACCAAGAATTTAACATCTTCTTTGTCTATACTCCAGACACAGATTGGCACCATTGTGAACAGTGCCAGTTCAATTCTCAACGAACCCGCTGCAATCCAAGAGATTCAACAAAAGGCCGCTGCGAGTCAGGCATCTAGTGGCAGTAATTTAAATGAACTCATGGCACAGGCCGCCGCTGCAAAAGCCGAAAAGGAGAAACTCGAGGAATCGCAGTTCAGTGGTGACCGTGTAAAGCAGAAAATTTGGGACCAGACCATTTCAGGACTTTTTACAATGCTCTATCTGGTGATTGGTCTTTACACTGGTTCCTTAGTTGCGAGTGATTCACTCGTTCGCCCCATGTCAATTCGTATTCTCTATTTTATCTATGCTGTTCTCTTATGGTTTCTAGTACTCCCCTATTATCTCTATCGCTCCTATACGAGTCATCCACCCTTTATGGGCTCCTATCTATTTCCAATCTATCCCTACAATCCTGATGAAGTGAAAAAGGACTCCTTTTTTGAACAACTTATCTGGTACAAAGATCTTCCTTTAATTCAAAAGGCTAAAGAAGACTACACTGCTGCTGCAGAGGCGATCATTGCCGCGCAAAAATCGATAGGTTAAACCCGAATGGTGAATATTTAATAGAAATGGCCCCTATTATTGTAAGTGTGATTACACCGACTTACAATAGAAGACGTTTTATTCCATACCTCATTCAATGCTATGATGCTCAGACATACAAGAAGGAGAATATGGAGTGGATTATTCTAGACGATGGACAAGATAAGGTAGAGGATCTCATTATCGAGGCTGCTAAGAGAATTCCTAATATTCGCTATATTCCTCTTGATGAAAAACTGACAATTGGTGAAAAGAGGAATCGACTCAATGACGAGGCAATTGGTTCCATTATTGTCGCCATGGATGACGATGATTACTATCCGCCTGAGCGCGTAAGTCATGTAGTTGCCCGTTTTTCAAATAGTAAGGATATTCAACTTGCAGGCAGTTCAGAAGTCTATATGTATTATTCAGATATCAAAGAGATTTATAAACTCGGTCCGTATAATCCGAACCACGCTACAAATGGCACAATGGCCTGGCGAAAGTCATATTCAAATACTCATCGCTATGATGATACTGTTACACATGCAGAGGAGCAGTCCTTTCTTGAAGGTTATAAGCATAAGATGATTCAACTCGACCCCTTCAAGGTGATGCTTGTCATGAGCCACAGTGAAAATACATTTGATAAGAAGAAAATGCGTGATGAGGTTGGAAAGAATCCATTTATTGCAAAGACTACATATAAACTTAAAGATTTTATTAAGGATCCTGAAGTGCGCACTTTTTTTGCGAATGCCTAAAGTTAGAGATAACACGCTCTTTAGTTGAATGATTCATAACGCAGATGTTTTTACAGATCTATATAATAGACCATTTGTAAATGGATGTACTTCAGAGTCACATATGATTGATCAACCATCAAGTATACGTGTCTCCCTTCGCGCTCATCAGCGTGCAATTATTTATCAAATGAATACTCTTGAAACATCCTTGCAAAAAGGACTTGATATCTCAGGTGAAACACTCTTTAGTCGCTATGCGATTCTGGGTGATTCAGTGGGTGTAGGCAAGTCTCTTATGGTTCTCGGTCATATTGCAAGTAAACTAAATACTGTACCCCCAGTCTCTTATAAATCTCTAAATAATGAATCAAAGCCTAATCTCTATAGTCTTAAAACAACGGTATATAGTGATTTATCCAATTCACCTGCACTTCTCGTTGTACCCCATACACTGTTCAGACAATGGGAGGACTATATTACAAAGCAGACAACGCTTGAGGCTTTTTATATACGCAGTAAGCGCTCGCTCGATTCAAAGACGCTACTTAAGAAAATAATGGAGTCAGATTTTGTTCTTGTTAGCAATACTTTGCTGGGCAAACTTCTAGAGGAGGTGCATACTAAGGTCTATTTTTCTCGAATTTATATGGATGAAGCCGATAGTATCTATGTTCCGAGTACACACACCTTTCCTCAAGGGAATTTTGTCTGGTTTATTTCAGCAACATGGCCAAATTTAGTCTTTGAGAATGAACGGGTTTGGTTATCAAATGCTCATGTACAGCGTATTATGCAGCGGCCAGAGTTTACTCAGTATGATCCATCCTTTCAGGCACAGTTTGCCGAGGCGATTGTTACGGGCCGTGGATATTTTTCGCGGTATACATCACGCTCAGGACTCTATCTACGTGACTATCTACGAAATCATCATCCCTTTCGTTCACACGTTGTACTCAAATGCCGCGACTCCTTTATTCAGGAATCTATTTCACTCCCTCCACTGTTTACACAGACGATTCTCTGTGAGCCGACTGTTGCACAGAGAATTTTATCAAGTGCAATTCCTGTAAATATACAGAATCTTCTGAATGCAGGAGATATCACGTCGGCACTCACTGCACTTGGTGTTCCATCTGATTCGCCGATGAATCTCATTCAGGCCGTTACAGAGCATCGGCAGAAGGAACTCAAGCGTCTCGAGCGTCTCTATATATTCAAATCTGAGGAGGAGTACGCATCGCCGCAAGTGAAGGAGCAGGCACTGGCAAATCTACAGGGCAAAATCAATGGTCTCAAGGAGCAGATTGAAAGTATCAAGCAGCGCATTGAGAATTATAAAAAGGAGATTTGCGCAATCTGTTTTGATGAACCGAATGATGCTGTTCTAACACCGTGCTGTTCTCGAATTTTCTGTGGAGGCTGTATTCTCATGAGTCTGAGTCGTATTCAAGGATGTCCTATGTGTCGGTCACCTATACAAGTGGCTGCTCTACAGGGTGTTTCGGAGAAGGTTGCTGTACCACGAGCGGTGGCACCTTCTGCAACCACTCCGCCCAAGAAGATCGATGCATTACTCAATTTAATTCGGTCAAAGCCGAATGACCGGTTTCTAGTCTTCAGTCGCTATGAAAATCCGTTTAGGATGATGCAGGAGACACTAGAGGCGGAGAGGATTACAGTAGAGACTGTAAAGGGAAATAAGGATGTAATAAATAGTGTTCTTCACAAGTTTGAGAGTGGAGAATCACGAGTCCTATTACTGAACTCAAATCACGCGGGGGCCGGTCTGAATATCACATCGGCGACCTATGTGGTGTTATGGCATGCTATGACAACGGAGGAGGAGAAGCAGATTCTGGGACGGGCGTACAGAATGGGGCGAACAACTCCGTTGAATTTTGTAAAATTGGTACATCCTGATGAGGTTCGAAATTAAAAATTTCTCACCAGCCCCCCTTGCGGGGGAAGTGCGCAGTTAAACAGGCCGTCCCTGCAGCAGTGTATCCGCAGTCGCCATATTAAATCGTAAATTATTCAAACGCCGCTTTCTGTCAATCTTGAGACCTTCTCCTAGAAGTAACTCCAGATCGGCTCCCATAGAACTCAACCGAATCGGCAAATCGCGTGAATCTGAGAGTTCACATAAAAGTTTCCATGCATTGAACATTCCAGACTGCCGAGTCAATACAGATGTATACCGCAATCCACTCGCCTCAGGCACAACTGCATCCGCCGCCACAGGATACCGCTCCGTTAAGTGTAGTCCAAGATTCTTGAGTTTAAGTGCATGAGAAAACGGCAGTAGATTCCAGCACTGATAGAAAAACGCCCAGTAATCTGCGCGGTCCGATTCCGCAAGTGAATCAAAGAGTTCCACATATGTCTTCCAGAGTTCACCTCGGTCACGCCCTGTGGCAAAGAGTCGTTCAGGTAGATTCTCAGCCGCCACAAGTCCTGCAAGATTGCCTTCATTGTTCTCGATATCAAGTTCAATCCAACTGTGCCACGGATTCCAGAGGCACCACCATGCAATTGGCAAAACACCTTCAGGATAATCACTGAGTTCAGTCTCCTCTTCAAGGCCAGCGACATAGCGCTTCAGTGCACGGAGATCACCTGACAATTCACTCCCCTTCTCCCAACTCGGCGGCAAACTGCACTGAAGCCACTTCTCTACAATTCCACGCGGAGCAGGACCGACTTCAAAGGTTGTACAGAGTTTAGAGATTTGTAGGAGCGACCTGTTTTCAAGACTATTACTAATCAAGATCAACGGATTTCCAGGATTCGCCTGCGTCCATCCTCGCAGATAGGTGGTCAGTTCAGATAAACCGCCCTTTTCACCTGAACTCAGACCATCGATTTCATCCAACAAAACACCAATACCCCCTTTCTTTCCAGTACTCATCTGCTCAAGTACACCGCCTTGACAAAGTAGCGGCAGAATTGTCTTACGAAAGGACGTACCCGAGCGTGTGTGACTCGCGTTAAATTCAACGACTTTGAGTCCATTTGCATGAAAGAGTCGATAGGTCAATGTTGTTTTTCCAACTCCAGGGGCTCCATACAGCAGAGCAGCCGCTGTGGGGCGTTTCTCAATCCAGGCATGAAGCTTTGCTTCTAGGTCGGGATGTAGACATACATCATTCGTTTGCATTCTAGACTATCTCTAGGGTTCCTCTTAGACCCTTTTAAAAGGTAGGGAAAGGAGGCTTGATATTAGCCGCCGAAACACCGTCATAAATGCCCTCCCATCGGAGTCCTGACGCCATTAATAATGGCTGGTAGAGAGTTGCCGTATTTGTCTGGGTGAGTGGAAGGTAGTTTCCAGTACGAGCAGTATCCACAACACTTGAGTCAGTGAAACGAGTGAGTTTGCTCACACCCATTGCATCTACGCAATAGTAGTTTGCACCGACTTGCTTCAAACTGAGGAAATCCGGACAATAGTTAATCTGGGGGGGCCAACTCTGTGTAGTCGATGTGGCTCCAAAGAAGGTCGTATTCAGACGAAGACCGCTAAACCAGCGGAGGCCAAAGAAGATCAGGGTTGCGAGAGCCGCAAGTAAGAAGCCTGCACCTGCGTAGAATTTGCCTGATCGTAAGAAATAATAGGGTACGCCTAGACCCACAAGCGCGCCAACCAATATGTAAATGAGTAGACTGAAATCAATCCCAAGGTCCATCCTATTTTTCACAGTGGATAAAAAAATAGCCGTGTGAAAAGGTATACTGTTTAGCGGCCATACGGGACGACAGGCGCAGACGGGCCCGTGCCATCGAAGCCGAGCTCGATGTAGCCCGTGAGGAAGTCCTGGACAGGCGTCGTGTTGATCTGGCCCGCAACACCGTTGGTGGAGAGCGCAAAGTTCGCGCCGTTGCGCTGGCTGTTGTTCACAACGAGCTGCACCTTGCGGAAGGTACGGCCCGCGGAAATCACCGTCCTGCCCATATCCTTGAGGAGACCTGCGCCCGCACCGTTGATGGATGAGAGGTAAGGGTTGCCGTTAGTTGCATACGGGCTCGCAACGCCGTTCACTGTGGCAGCAGTCGGCAGCGCCCAGAAGGCCTGCTGGATAGTCGCAGTGCCCGCAAAGTTGAAGCCAGCCTGCTGGAAAGAACCACCCGCACCGCTGCCGTTGGTGATTGCATACACAATGCCCTGTAGGGAGGAGACAGGCATGAAGTAACCGAGATCCGTATTATTCTGCTTGATTCCAGCGAGAAGAGATGTCATTTTATATTAGACCTTTAGAAAAAAAAAACGAAGCCGGAAGAATTTTAGTTTTCATAACAGAGATTAAAAATATCCATATGAAACTATTTAGAAGCCATACTGAACAACCGGAGCCGAAGGACCTGTGCCCTCAAAACCGAACTCAATGAAGCCGGTGAGGAAATCCTGAACGGCGGTACCTGAGTTGCCCGCAGCCTGGTAGGTGTTCTGGCCCGCAACACCGTTGGTGGAGAGGGCATAGTTAGTGCCACCAGTACGAGAAGCATTCACAACGAGTTGCACCTTACGGAAGGTACGGCCGGCGGAAACGACTGTCCTGCCCATATCCTTCAGGATACCCTGACCTGAACCGTTGATGGATGAGAGGTAGGGGTTGCCAGCCGCAGTGTTATACGGGGCAATTGCACCCGCACCACCAAGGCACCATGCTACAGGGGACGGCATGGAACTCGCCACATACGAACCACCCGCACCGCTGCCGTAGGTGATGGCATAGACAATGCCCTGTAAAGAGGAGACAGGCATAAAGAAACCGCTGCTATTCTGCTTGATGCTAGGAAGGCTCATTTGTTATATTTACAGAATAGAAAAAAAACCCTAAGGTAGAAGAATGTCAAGGGCAAATCCACCGGATTTTGAATTACCCTTAACAACATATAACCGCAGTGGGCAAAATGGACGGGTGAATATGGACCCGAAGAGTTCTGCCGGTGGCTCGGCGCCCTCCGACTTTCCTGGATATAAATATCAAACGACCAGCGAGCAGAATTTTGAGACAGATATGCTCCGTGGTAACTGGGAAACAACACCAGTAAGCAAGCACTTCTTTTCTGCAGAGAACATGAAAGTTATTCAAAATGGTATTCGCCGTGAAGTCTTTACTCGGAGTCAGCCGAAGGGTTATGTGATTGATGACCAGTCTGTGGATGAATTAAAAATGATTATGAGAGGAATCTATTACCAATACAGTCGCAACTTATCTACAGATGTTGCTGGTCAAATTGCTGACCTCAATCAAAAAGTTCTTGACTGGTCAGTTCCGCATGTACTCAGCGCAGTCGACCATTATGTATATTATATTGATGATATCAGTCATCTTCCGGTTCCTTTGGCCCAGCCACCAAATCTGAGCCGTGCGGGCACTCGCACACTACCGCTGGGTCAGTTTATGTAAGATATTTTTATGTCTAACGACCTACAGCCTTCTTCTTAACAACCACAGTCTTCTTCTCTGAACCACGGGCCACCTTGTGCTTCTGCCAGCTTTGCTCAAAAGCCTGCAGATCCTCAAGCCAGAGTTCAGATGCCGTCGTAGCCTCAAGTTTATTCAGTAGGTCCTGTGCCCGCGCAACTGCATCCTCCTGCTCCTTGACCGCTGATGCCTTTACGCGATCCATCCGCATCCGCAGGAGATACTCATATGCATCTACAGAATCAGGAGTCTCGGGTGCAGAGAGCGGAGGGAGTTCATGATCCTGCATCGCTGCAACGATCTCCTCATCACTTGCGCGCCTGAGTTCCATAGTATCCTCAAGAACCGCACGAAGGAAGCGTGCCTTTGCATCGGCTTCACGAACCTCTGCGGCCAGCCGCTCCATCTCCTTGTGGCGCCGCGTCTCATAGGCTCCAAGCCTAGGGTCAAAGTACGCCTCGAGAAGGTCACCAATTGTCGTGTAGCGACAGATCTGGAGAGAACTGTCAAAGCAGACCATATTAGACGTCTTCCAACTGCTCGACAACTTGAATCGCTTCTCAAAGTCATCACTATCCGCCTTTGCATCCTCATAGTAATCCGCATCCAGATAGAGTACAAACTTCACCTCTACGTCGTTGTAGAGGTCATCGAAACTCTTGAGGACCTGCTTAGCCCCCTCCTTCGGCTCGGCAGTGAGCATCTCATCGAGGAACACCTTGTAGTCCTTCGTCCATACTCCAACAGGCAGTTCATCAATCGTAACTGCACGCTTGGAATCATCAAATGTATACAGGCCACGAGTCACATAGGTTGCATCCGCTGTCTTTGTAACCGCCCCACGGAAACCGAACCACCACGGCTTCAGTTCAAGTCCCTCCAGAGTCTCGCGCGTTCCAGCCAAGCGCTCACGCATCAGTGCAATCACCTCATCAGGATTGTGCGGAGGAATGTCCGTGCTGAATCCAGTACCAATGCCTACACAGCCGTTAATCGCAAGAAGCGGAACAACTGGCAGATACGTCTCAGGCTCTACAATCAGGCCATCATCATCAATATGATTGAGAATTGCCTGGTCCTCCTTGCGGAACAGCGTATCCATAATGGGCTCCATGTGCGTATGAATATACCTGGCAGATGCCGCATCCTTACCACCCATGAGTCGAGAACCAAACTGTCCTACAGGAGTCAGCAGGTTGATATTATTTGAACCAACAAAGGTCTGCGCCATTCCTACAATCGTCGATGTGAGAGAGGCCTCGCCGTGATGGTAGGCAGCGTGCTCTGAAACATAGCCTGCCAACTGTGCAACGCGCACTTCTGTCTTGAGACCGCGCTTGAAACAGCCGAACAGAATCTTACGCTGCGAAGGCTTGAGGCCATCCATCAGATGCGGTAAACTACGGATGTTATCTGCATTACTGAAGTGAATGAGTTCATCATTGATGAACTTGGTGTAGGGAATCTGAACACCTCCAGTAATCTGGAGGACGCGCTTGGGATCATAGGTTGCCAACCAGCGCTTACGGTCATCTGCACGCTTCTTGCTGAAAGCGAGCGAGAAAGAATCATCTGACTCCTGGTCCCAAGTGTACTTAATCTCGTGAAGATTCTCGAACCACTCACGAGCCTCCGCGGGTGTAGATGTGCCTAGACCCTTATAATACTTCAGAGTCCAGCCCTTGAGACTGGCATCACTCTGGCTCTCCTTCCAAGAGTCAAACTCCGTCTGATTGTAGAATGAGCGCACTTCACCACGCTTGCTCGCCTTGAGTAGCGGAGTTGCAAGAGAGCAGATGAATCCGAGTTTCATGAGTTCCTGCCACTCGGTGTGAAACAGGTTCATGAGAAGGCCCTTGATGTGAGAGCCGTCATCATCTTGGTCTGCCATCACCATGACGCGACCATACCGTAGTTCCTTCATACTTGTATACTTCTTGCCTTGCTCCAGGCCCAGAATCTTCTTAATTGAGGTGAGTTCTTCATTTTTATTAAACTTATCCATCGAGATATCCTTTACATTGAGCATCTTACCCTTGAGAGGAAAGACGCCCCACTTTTCACGACCCACCACCTTGAGACCTGTGATGGCACTGGTTGCGGCTGAATCTCCCTCGGTGAGAATCAAGGTGCATTCGGCCGACTTGTTCGTACCGGCCCAGAGAGCATCCTCCAACTTTGGGAGACCGCGGAGTGTGCGCTTCTTGGCTCCATCGGTCTTCTTGGCATCGCGTGCAAGTTTCGCGTCAAGAATGGCCTGTGCCTCGTCGAGAACACCGGCCTTGACAAGGCCATCAGTCAACTTGCCACCATAGGTAGGCGTGCTGCCAAACTTGCTAGCAGGCGTGGTGAGCGTCTCCTTCGTCTGTGAATCAAAGGAAGGATTCACGATCGTTGCGTTGACAAAGAGAGTCACCGCATCTTTCAGTTGTGCAGGCTTGATGTCGAGCTTGCGCTTCTTGGCCGCAAGTTCACAGATGTCGCCAAGCAAATGCCGCTGAACAGAGTCAACGTGCTTTCCACCCTTGCGAGTGTTAATACCGTTTGCAAAACTAATATGACGGTCCTCAGGCGTCCCCTGATCATCACTGAAGAGTGTACGAGTAATGACGGCTGCGACCTCCCAACGGGGGCCACAGCGCTCATAGGCAACCGATGCATTATCGCGCAGGAAGAGGCGGACAAACTTCTCAAAGGTGTTTGTCTCAACAACGGTTCCATTGTAGGCCACCTTCACATCCTTTCCAGCCATGGCAGCGACCTCAATTGCACGAGTGTGAAGAACTGTCTTCATATCGTCGATGATGTCAGTACCACCCGCTTCACTAATACCATGAAAGCGTGCCAGATCAGGACAGAAGGTCACGGTTACAAAGCCCTTCGTTGCCTTCGCCTTCTTAATCGAAGCCTTCTCGCAGATGCTCATGTTCTTACGCCATGTCTGCGTGTAGGTGGCCTCATAGGCAGGGCTGCGCGTGCTGACAGTAAACTTCGTACTGAAGATATTTGCCAACTTTGCTCCATATCCATTCTTGCCACCGACGATCTTCTCCTCCTCCTTGTTGTAGTTCCCTGAAGTCAACAGGTGACCAAAGATGAGTTCAGGAGCATAGACCTTCTCTGTCGCATGCATCTCAATGGGAATGCCATCGCCATCATTCTCTACAGTGACCGTAAAGACGCCCTCAACGAGTCCACAGGAGATATCAATACGCTTGATAGGTGTCTTACCTTTCTCCGTTGTACTGCGAATAAGAGCATCTCGTGCATTGACAACAACTTCATCGAAAATCTTGTAAAGTCCAGGGTTGAAGCGTAGGGTGCGGTGTACCATCTTCTTGGATGCATCATCATAGACCCAACGAGTCTCATCAACTGTCTCTGTGCTTCCGATATACGTATCAGGAAGTTCAAGGATATGCTCGCGATGAGTGTGCTTCTTATATTGGTCAGCCATGGTTCAATGATATTTCTACTAGTACATGGATACCCACCCTTAGGCTTTCAAATTTGTACGGCGGCTTTTGCGAGCCTTGCGGGATTTGCGACTTTTGCGTGTCTTTCTACGATAGCGTCTACGTTTGCCACCGGCTGCAGCAGCCATGGGCATGGGCTGCATCATCATAGGCATAGGCTGTTGCATCATAGGCTGCTGCATCATTGACTGCATCATAGGCTGTTGTATCATTTGCGGCTGCATCATAGGTTGCTGAGGCATCATCATAGGCTGCTGCATCATAGGCTGTTGTATCATTTGCGGCTGCATCATAGGTTGCTGAGGCATCATCATAGGCTGCTGCATCATAGGTTGCTGCATCATTTGCGGTTGCATCATAGGTTGCTGAGGCATCATCATAGGCTGCTGCATGGGCTGTTGCATCATAGGTTGCTGAGGCATCATCATAGGCTGTTGCATCATGGGCTGCTGCATCATAGGCTGTTGCACTTGAGGCACTATCACAGGCGCAGATACTGCATTCACTATAGCAGCCTCCTCCTTAATTGCCTTTGCCGCTGCCTCGCCACAAATCTTTGTAAAACTTGTATCAATTGCCTGTTTAAGAACAGTCATAACAGCCTCACTTTCACCAGCCTTACATGCAGCAACTGCAGGCGGCGTAGCAAGAGCAATCTGTAGGGGGGCAGCAACAAGACCCGCCTGTGTCTTCATTAAATCAAGAGTCTGCTCCATAACAATTCGTACTGCCCCAGTTCCAGGAATTGAACTTGCCTTGAGTTTCACCGATATCTTCTCCTTCATGGTATCAATTACCTTTTTGATAAATTCTGAGGGGTTATCACATAAATCTGTAAAATTATCTTTAATTAAATCAACTAGTTTGTCTTTGAATTCGGGACCCAAATAATCACAAAATCCCATTCTACTAAGTAGATGGGAAAGAACCGCAAACAGAGAGGCGGCCAAGTCTCCGCAGGTGCACCTCTGCAATATTTTGATCCGAAGTATCAACAACCGTCAGCCCCTGCTGGACAAAATGTTGGAAATCCGACTTCCGAACTTGTAGTGCGTCCGGGTCTATTACAGCAATCTGGTGGTTTCTATCCGAGCGTGATGGGCGGAGTGATTCAGAATGCGGGACTTCTCTTTCCCGTGGCCGCTCGCCAGGGCATGAGTCTCTTCTCCAAGTATAAGAATGCTAAGAAGACACGCAAGGCGCGGAAATCCCGCAAGACACGGAAAGCACGTAAGCAAACACGAAGGGCGTAAATTTGAACTGCCCCCTGTGCAAACTAAAAACTAGACTATATGGAATTAGCGCAACGTGCCACTACGATTCGACGCATTGCTGAAGAGGGACTCTTATACGACGAAGTTCTGAGAAAGAAGCAGCAGAATGCATGGAAATCATGGGTCCTCTATGTGGGAGGCGGTACAGTTCTCATTCTCTCTGTTCTCTCATGTATGTACATGACACATGATATGATTCGCAGTGCACTGATAAGTGCATATACACGTTCCGAAAAGACACAAGATGTTATCACATCTTCTTTCTTCTCACTCTCAAGTCTCGGTCTCATTCCACAACCAATTGACCAACCCTTTCTACCCGAGTCCATTGCTCTTAAGACACTTGAACTGCAGGAGGCATACAGTAAAACAAATGTCGCACAGACAAATACAACCAGTCTACAAGTGGAACTTCAACGCCTCGAAATCCTACAAGCCTCCGTTCAACAGATGATCTCTATTGCCGAGCAGGCGGCCAAACTCACATCGCAACATTTCTCTCTTCATTCAATTCATGCCCAACTTCCAATCATTCTTGCTGCAGCCGCCAAAAATGCCTCCTCTCTACACAGAAATCTCTGCACAGTCTCCTTTGGTAGAGAAACCTGTCAACAGGCAAGCAGCGAGTATCAGCGAGCCTTAACTCTCTATACATCACTTGATTCACAGGTGCGGCGCTTGAATACAACAGAGGGTACACTTGAAGTACTCTACGAACGAGGCATCCTTTCAGCCTATCCACAACTCATCGCCAATAAGAACTGGATAGAGGAATGGTATCATCAGAATCTAACAAATGAAATTCCATACGATACACTAAGTATTCCGTATCTTGAATCTATTCAGACCTTTATGAAGCGTGCTATGAATGGACATATCATTGGAACAGACCTTGATACTCCTTTGGCTCGCGAATCACAGACATATCTTACATCTCAGGTGTTTTACCGATACCTGATACTTATCAAGACACTTGTTACAATGAATGCCAATGGAAAACGTCTCATTCTTGACAGTTATCACCACACTCATGACCAGGATGCAAGAAACTCTCAGTATACTCGGGCAAAAGCGCAGGTAGACTCAGACTTGGCAGCGTGTGAATCTCAAACAACATTGTTATGTAGGACTCTAAGTGAAAAGCGTGGTCAAATCATTACATGGGTTCACAATATCGAACGATTTCAACTTCCTCTTCCAGCAAACTTTCTCAAGGATGCCTATCAGGCACTTCTGACGAGCGAAATTACAACCATAATCACAATTCGCGACTTCAGGCGTTTTCAGCGAATCCATGAATTCAAGAAGAATCCTAGTGCGGCCTTTCTGATTCTCACATCCGCCATTGGAATTGCAGCCTTCATTGTGGCAAAACTTCTGCTCTTCGATCTTCCGTACACCTATATTCGCTTGCTCATTCTACCTGCTGAATACATGACCGAGCGTATTCAGTATTCAATTGACACCCTTCGTGAAAAGCGACTTATGCTGACCGGAGACCAGCCCCTGCACCTTCTAGACGCAGTTTCAAGCGCGGAAAATATACGCACTACGCCTAAAGGTGAGGCGGCTCCATTGAATAGAATTGAGAATGTCCCTAGTAGCAAGGCAAAACCAGAACGGAAATCTCTTCGAAATCAAAACCGTTCAGAGCGGAGCGTTCAGGACATTGATCGAAGCACTGAAGGAGATTCTTACGGAGGCGAATCTTGAGTTTGACAGCCAGGGTGTAAAGGTAATTTCAGTCGATGAGACTCACACGGTTCTTGTCTATCTGCGCCTCCACAGCGACCGTTTTGAGACATATTTTTGCCCTGCAAAGTATGTTCTCGGTGTGAACATGATTTACCTGTTCAAACTGATTAAGACGATGGGCAACAATGACAGCCTAACGCTCTATTTGCCTGCAGCCAATCCGAATAAACTCGGCATCCGTATGGAGAACTCGGACCAGGCGCGTACGACGAACTATTTTCTGAAACTGTTCGATACGGATGTGGAGGATATCCAGATTCCAAGCCTGAACTTTACCAGCATCATCCACATGCCGTCAACGGATATCCAGAAGATTTGCCGCGATATGAATGCACTCGGTGAGAAACTCGATGTTGAGATTACATCCTCTGGCTCTGACCTCACCTTCAAGTGCGTGGGTGACTTCGCTGAGCAGGAGACAGTGATTACAGAAAACAATAGCACGATGAAGGTGCAGAAGACGGCGGGCTCTAGTGAAATCGTTCAGGGCATTTTCCAATTGAAGCATCTGGTGCTGTTTACAAAGTGCACAAGTCTCTGTCCTAGTATTGAACTCTATCTGAAGAATGACTATCCTCTCATCCTGCGCTACACGGTAGCGAATCTGGGTGAGGTGAAGTTGGTCCTGGCGCCGATGAAGAATAAACAGACGTAAACGTCGAAACAGACGTAAACTAAGATGGGTCCTCAACAACTGTAAATTCGGCAGGATTTCTTGTACACATATATCGCCTTCTTGCAAGTTCTTCTGTTTTATCATATAGTTGATTTATACTATGGTGAAACTTGCAAATACATAAGGAATGTAGAAATATAAAGACACTCAGTCCAAGTCCAACACCGACCGCGACATCCATGTATTAATATCTAAGACAACAAACAAAAAATGTATCCGCAATCAATGCACCAATACAAAAAAGATAGAGTATCTTTTCTTCATTGGTCAGTTCCGCCACCCGACTTTTTCGATAAAAATAGACAACCAGCCATAAGAAAAAAGGGATTGCAAGAATATCTCCAAGATGCGGAAGAGTCATTCTATTAAATCTTTCCAGAATACTCCTCGACAAATCCATCCCAACCATTTACAGCAATTGCACGCATCTTATGAAAGACGTAGAACATAATCGTACCTGAATAGTCATTATACAGTGCCAAGTTATCCATAACTCTATTCATGGGAGTATAGCCTTCAGGTCCTGTAAAATCCCTGAAGGTGTCATCACTCATGTTCCTCAACATCTTCCAAGAACCGTCTACACTCTCCATTGCCTTGTAGGCATCCTCAAGATACTCGCGATTAGAAGGCTTCTTTACAAAACTGAAATTGCCGGCAGACATTTAGTATGTAGTATTTGTTATATCACATACTAAAAAACATTATTCAAATTTTTTTCTACATCTTCTTCTCCACATGCGGCATGTAGCGAACTTCAGAAAGATTTACACGCTTATCTAGAATTGCCAGACCATTATGCGAATTGAACCGTGCAGCATCCTTATTCCAGAGTTTAATCACATGAAATCCCTTTTTTGGGCTGATCGTAATTCCCTGAATCGAATCCTCTTTCTCCGTAGCCGATCCGAGCATACAGCCAAGCGTATAACGGTGGAAAATATCAATTGAATCTGTTGCACCGACACAGAGACTGTAACTGCCTCCCTTAATATTCTGGTAATTCTCCCAAAGCGGAGGAACTGATGCACGCATCCAGAAGAACATGCCTCGTGACCACTTTGTATCATCAATCACATTAATAAGTGCTAAGTATTCCGACCAAGTGCTTACTGTTGCAAGATTCTTAAAAGTGTCAATTGACCACTTTTTTTCAGCAGGCGAATGGAAATATAATGTCCATGGGCCTGTGGGTATTAATTCGGTAAGTTCCATTCTGTAGTTTCTTTATTGATTTACTTTAACCCAAATCAATTTTATATGCTTATGCCTTTGTTTTCCTTTTGGTTTTTCTAGTATTCCCTTTTATTTTAAATTTACGATGCCTTTTTGTTTTTTTTCCACCCGTAAGAATATTTCGTTTACAACATATCTTTCCAGAAATACTATCATTCTCTATACCACCTGCATCTTCAATAATCTCTAATACTTTTTTTTCGGAAATTTTTGGATTCTTTTCATAAAAGCCTATATATGTAAGATACGTTTTATAATTTGTTAAATTATATGCCATTCGTACTGTATTAAAATCTACATCACAACTACTACTAAGTCCACAAAGTGCTGCCCTAAACGTCTTTATTGTTAATCCAACTATTTGCCAATCAAGTAGAAATTTTTGATTACGTGTAGAATAGCCACCATCATTCGTAAAATCATCAATCGACATAAGTAGTTTTGCATCCGTATTTTTCGGTTTTGTAGGTTCTATTTGAATGAAGGCAAGTTCTCTTTCCAACTCACCAATGTATCCTTCTATACAAGGTAGAGCCTCACCAAATTGCTTAGATAAAAGTTCATATTTTTCAGTTATTAGTTCAAACCACTGTTTTTTAAATTCTTCATTATACTCTTTATTGATTGAGTTGTAGTAACTTATGTAGTCATATAATAGATTTAACTGCGATAGATAAATTGATAAAACAGTTAAAATAGGTGATGTAAATTTGCTATAATTTGCATAATGTATAACTTTTATTAGCGTTATATCTTCTTTAAAGTCATCATATGATGCATATTCTGTTGTCGTTATTTTTCTAAATACTTCTGAATAGTTCTTCAGTTCAGCATCTAAAATAGATAAATGTGGTATACCTACTATTTTATCTATTTTTTCCAAAATTGCAGCACACAAACTTGCTTGTTCCTCCATACACTCTATAGTATGGTTATAAATTTCAATTTTTACGAACGGCATAAGTAAGTTTCCAAAATACCCTTTTCTTTTAGTTCTTCAAACTGCTTGAGTATGTGGCTTACAAACTCGCGTTTACATTTATAACTTCCTGTAAATTGTTCTTCATAGTCGTATTCATCTCTATCCATATGAGGGCCCAGAGAATAGACATTTCCAGGACCATGTGATTTCCAGGTTCCAGGAAGATCTTTGTACTCCCAGTGGTAGATTTTCTTGCCTTCACAGAATTTATAGTAGAGGAAGACTACGCTCTTTTCCATCTACGAAGTCTGCCGATTAATGTTTAATCCACATCTTCCATATCAAGTTCCTCAAGAGAGACCTGAGCAACGATAGGTGAAATAGGTGCAACTACAGGGACAGGCGCTGGCGCAGGCAGCCTCTGAAGACGTACAGTTACCTCGTTAAGAGAGTTCCATCGCTGCTTCTCTTCAAAAGTATCTGACCAGATATCAAACTCCAACTCTTCGCCTTCGGGCGTAGATACACGGAGAATAAACTCCATGTTGGTATCAAGATAAATTCCATTCACAAGCGACCAGACCCCCATCCAAACTCCAAGGCTCGGGGCATACTGCTCGCCCTTCCAGTAGGTCGTATCAAAAAAGGAAGTGAGGTTATACAGGCAGATATGACCGTGATAGAGTTCTGCAGTTACAAAAGAGAGAGTGCGCGCGGGCCGTGTAGAATCGATAATGATCGTATTGGTATCCTTATTATAGATACAGACGACCTTTGAAGAACCGGGCTTCCTGTTCTCATAATTCTGCTCATAGACAGGCGTATTGGAACCCTGGAAAAAAACATAGTTCTCGGAACAGGCGCTATTTGCAAGAAAGCGTGTAGTCTTTAAAGTCTGGTGATAGGTTACAGTAGATACATTTACTATCCAGGCATATACAGTAAAAAAGAGTTGTATCCAGTTGACTGCCTGAAGCCTTTGTAGCATTTCTAAACCCTTAACTGCCGCGATAGTTTAGGTGGTTTTTCTACAACCAATGGTACTTATCGAAGTTGAAGGTGGAACATTTCTTACAGATGCGGGTAATGTAGGAGGAGGGGCCCTTGGTGTACATGCAGGCGGGGGTGGTTCTACACAACTGGGCTCGCTCTCTTCACAGGATTCTGTCTGTTGCACCGCAGCAACAATGGTCGGCCCTGATAACCAGATCATAAAGAGTCCAAGAAGAATAAAGAGAAATGGTATACTCAGTAAAATCCAGGCAGCCATGTCACCCACAGACTGACAGATGAAATTCAGACCGAGTACACAAAAAAAGCCGCCCAGTGCATGAAACGGCACAGATCTATATTTTCCTTTTGCTAAATCAATTAGTACAATGGCTGTAAAAAGGGCGGCCGTTGTAATTGCTGCGGGACAGAATGTCATTCTACTAGATTAGGCGATTTTTACAAGCTTATTGTTCATTTCATCATACTCGGCAAAGGGCTCATCCTCGGGAGCATCGTCGATGATGCGATACACCTTATTGTACTGGTCCTTGTAGTAGGTCTTTCCCTTCCAGATAAACTCAGCCAGTTCAAGAGCATCCTCCTCATCAACCAACTCCTCCTCAGCCTCCTCCTCCTCAGCCTCCTCCTCGACTTCCTCCTCCTCGACCTCCTCTTCATCATCAATTCCACCCTGCGCAGCAACAGCCTCGCCATAGGCAACCTCATCATCAACCTCCTCCTCCACATTTAGATGACTAGCCGCCTCAATGATACGGGCACGATTGAGACTATCAAATACAGTCATCGGCTTCTCCTCAAGTACAATCGTATGCTGTCGCTGAATAGTCGGAACAATTACACTATTTGCAGAGGTCGGACCAAGAATTGGCGATGGCATGTTCTCACGCTTCATAAGTAGCCCCTCAAGACCACCTGAACGAATCTGTGGAGCCGGCGTCTCAAATACACTCGTTGGGGCACCTCGTGCCTCAAGGAGAGCAATCCTTCCCTCCAGATTCTTAATTGCTTCTGTTGAGTCCTGTGACTTGAGAAGATAGAGCATCTGTCGCTCAGCCGTATTCAACTTCTCATTCAGGTCTGTGCGCAACTGGCTAAATACAGTGGTAATGAGTTCCATGGATATTCTTTTGTAGTGAACTCAGGCCACGCCATAAAATCAAATTTTTGACCAACTCACTTTGCCAGGATACCGTTTCCGCGAATATTAATCGTCATACATGCATCTAGAGTAGATTCACGATCCTTCAGAGGCTTAGTGCGCTTCAAACGAAGACCCTCCTCTGCCTTTGAAATCCTCTCCGTCATAATACCATTCGGTGTATTACGAATATTCGTGTCATAAAAATCAATCGGCTTCGTATCCATAGTGCCCAAGATGCTGACTACAGGAGGCATCTGAATATCTATACGAACTGTCTTATTATGTAGGGTATTGCGAAACTGCTCAATATTCATAGGTCCTCCAAACTTCTTCAGTGATTCACGAGGCGGTGCCGGATAAATGCGGCCCTGATACCACTCAGAATAGAGGCGGTGAAGCAGCGCCATGCGCTCCCAGCGAACATGTGGGTCGAGCGTTTCATTTAGAAGAAACGACACCGCGCACTCGGGGCAACAGAAGTTGCCATACACCTTGTAGGTGCCCTTCTCCTCACGCTCAGGAATCACAATCGGCTGGCCAGTAAAACACTCCGTACACCAAAAGCAGGAGATGTCCACCTTCTCAGGCAGCAACTTCGCCTCAGATGAATCTCTGTAGGCAACCATCAAACTGCATCGGTAGAAGGGTTGAAGAGGCTTCGTATCATCATCTTCCCCCTCAACCTTCTTTACAAGATGCTGTGGGTTTCCAAGAGGATCCGCGATTGGAACAGGCTTTCCAGATGTCTTCGTAGGTGCTGCGGGGAGCATCGATTCAATTTCGAAAGGTGCACGATTTGCCGCGAAAAGATTCCCATCGGTCATGTCATATGGCTCGGGCTGCTTAGGAGGATTCGGGTCATACTGAAAGGTGGAATCACTAAAATTCACTTCATTGCTGCGAATGTGAAGGTGAGCAATCAGGCTGCGACGCGGCTCAACGGGTTGAAAATCACCCTCAATTCCATCAGGCGTCACAAGTGCGACAACTTGAACCTCCTTCTTCGACTTCTTCTTTGTCTTTACTACAGGAATCGGTTCAGGAACTGATTCAACTACAGGCTCAACGAGAGGGGTCTTCTTACGCGGCGGCATTTCTAATTTTTTTACGCGTTCGGACCTTTAGGCTTGTTTGCCAATCTGGGCTTAGAGAAAGTGAACGAAATCATTTCAATGGCATCCATTCCGTACGATGCACTTTTTAATGAAATGATTCAGAATCCTGAAAAGATGCGGCATTGCCTTTTTGTTGGACCGCCTGGCTCAGGAAAAACAAGTGCAGCACAGGAATTCTGTCGCCGCTGGATTGGACCTTCATCTACTTGGATTGGCCGTGTACTCTTTCTCAATGCATCGGATGAGCGTAGTCTTGAAGCGGTGCGGACAAAAGTCTATCCCTTTGTTCGCTCAACGCTGACAACCATTTTTCAATTTGAGTCCAAATCGGATGCAAAAGTCATCGTATTTGATGAGGCAGAGACTCTCACTGAACAGGCTCAACTCTCACTCCGTCCTCTTCTTAATATGGTAGCAAAGAAGGTCTGTCTGCTGTTTCTCTGTAATAGCAGCAGTCGTCTTCACGTTTCGCTCATTAATCGCTTCTGCATTCTACCTTTTTATCCTCCACCCCCTACAGTCTACCTACAGCGCGTAAGAAAAATCATTGGAAACCAGGCAATTGATATTTCACCTATTGATGCTCTCTACACGCGTTCAGACTTACGTTCCTTTCTCTTTCACCCTACACGCGGCTCCATTCACACAAAATTCATTTTCAAGTTGCTCCACTGCCCCCTACATGAAGTTCAATCCATTCTCGAACGCGAGGCCAAGAATATTTTTCTCAAGGAGATTGCTGGCCTGATTTTCTTTACATTTCTCAGTCTCGGCATTGCAACAAGTAGCGACCTTGTTAAAATTATTCTCATTGGTAATGCGGATGTTCTTCGTGTTATGCCAGAAAGTCAATGGTTTCAGATACTTGCGGATTGGATAATTGAAATGCGTCAAAAATTTGATTCTTGCATTTAAACCCCCTAATAGGAAAAATGGATCGTTCAAACCTAAAAATCAGCCCCTATCGCATTTCCACGATGGTAATCACAGGAAACTTTGGTACTCCTGTGAATCTACAGAGTCTATTCCAGCAGTTGTCTCCCCTATTAATTCCAATCGGCTATCCCGCCGCGGGTATTCTCAAGATGGAGCATCGTGAGTCTGTTGTTGGAGCGAGTGCCCGCGATGTTCTTACCCATCGTCGAGTTGCCTCTAAGACTTTCTTTAATCAGTCAACTCTAGTCATTCGTCAGCCGTATGGGGATGGGTGGAAGGAGGCGAATCTGAAGATGTTCGCCAATGGCGGTTTTCAGATGACAGGAATTCCAACGGAGGCATTTGCTCGAGCCACGATTGAATGGCTACTTGCTCATTTGACCACCCACTTGAAGACTCCTGTTTGGACGGGACAGGCGACCCTGAAGGAGTGTAATATTCAGTTGCTCAATAGCGACTACAGTGTAAATGCAACAATTCTGCGGAATAAACTGCATAAACTTCTTACACAGAACTATCGTCTCTTCAGTACCTATGAATCGACGATTTACCAGGGCGTCAATACAAAGTATTACTACAATGAATCACGTAAGCCTGGGCTTGCACCCGGTATCTGCCACTGTACGGAGCGCTGCTCAGGTCAAGGCACAGGCAAGGAGAATGGGCAGTGCAAGAAGATTACGATCAGCGCGTTTCAGACGGGAAGTATTATCATTACGGGAGCCCGTTTCCTCAAGCAAATTGACGAGGCCTATGACTATTTCAATCAGATTTTGAGTGAGAATTGTTCAGAAATTCTCCAGCCGATCCCCGTCGCGTAAAAAATGAATCTTCTGTTTCCTTTTTAACTACAGATTTCAACTCCGGATGTCAGCCCCTACTGTGCCCTCAACTGTACCCGCTGCCCCTGCCTCTACGGAGGTCCTCCCGTCTGTTGCCGTGCTCCAGCACGCCGCTCGTCTGGCTATCCAGCAGGATAAGCCGATCCTCCTGGATTACTATGTTGAAACCGTCACTGGCAAGGCCTTTATGGGCGAGGACCAGGAGACTAAGGAGCGCATGCTCGTCAAGTCTGCCGATGAGTTCACCAGCCTTATTCAGAAGGTCTACAAGGTTACTGAGGACTACATCATCATCACGGAGAATTCCATCTATGTGGTGAGTGGTAAGATCCAGAAGCGTCGCATCCAGGCTGCCTCTATGCGTAATGCCGTTGAGGAACTGGAGGCGTAAATTTTCAAATCTTTTTTAATAATATAAAATGCCCACTTGTTATGCAAAATCTACAAGTGGTAAGATGCTAACACTTGAGTGTGATTCCTCCGATACAGTATACGATTTTAAGGAGAAAATTAGTAATAAGACAGGCATACCAGTGGATTCACTACGACTTGTTTTTAGAGGACAAGCGATGGATAGCAATAGTAGAGAAATTGTAAGTTATGGTGTAGAACCCGAATCAACTGTTATGTTTGTAGTTAGAGGTGGTGGAAAACGCAAGTCTACGCGTAAGCACCGTAAGACTACGCGTAAGCATCGCAAGACGCGCAGACACCATTAGGTAAATTTGATAAACCCATTCCATATCTACATAAGTAAAAAATGTCACTTGAACCTGACTCAGCCATTCAACCTGGTCAAGCCTATAAACCGATCTGTCTTGGAGTTTTAGGAAAACGCGAAGACATCTCTCGTACTGACTTTCATGAGCGTGTGCTAAATCCACTCATGGAACTCATTGGAAAAGTACCCGATCTTGTATACATGTCGAATGATGGAACTACATCATCCTTTGTAAATATGTGGGCCGATAAATCAGGTATCCGTCATGAAACTGTAGTGGCCGATTGGCGCCGACTAGGTCGCCGTGCAGTTGTTATGCGTGATGCGCGTATCGTCAAAGAAGCCAGTTACCTATTGTTATTTGAACAGCCTAGGTCCGAGTATATCTCAAAAATCGGACTTAGGGAATTGAAGAAAGGAAAGAAGGTCTTTAGCATTACACCGGGCAAGGACTGGGAATTACAAGAATGGGAGACATCAGGCTCTTGTGAAATTAAGTAGTTACTCGTTCGTCTCTTTCTGGGTCCCGGGCTTTAGTCCGCGTTCGCAAATCAGATAGAGGGACAACGCCATCAGAATCGCAAGTGCGGCCACAAAGAGATTTGGTAGGAGCATCAAGACCCGAACAAGTACGGGGCCCTTTATTGTGAAAGCGGTGACAACTGATGTGAAAACCGCGAGAACCATTACGGCCACAACAAGCCAATAATAAACATAGAGATAATCGCAGATAAAACGGCTGGAGATACCCTGCATAAACTTGGGCTCGGCAGAAGACATTTCTACCTGAAGTATAGTTTTTTTATGAGCCTAATGTAGAAATGCCTGCGTCAAGAAAGAACCGCGATAACCGTAAGAATCGCCGCACGAACCGTATGTATGGCGGTGCGGCGTATATGTCTGCCCCGATGCCACTAAGTGAGTCTCTCGCGGGAAGTTCCCCCTCGCAGATGAATCTCGCACAGGGTGAACAGTACGGTGCCTTTCACGCCAAACAGCACGGTGGTATGGGTCCGTATCCCATGAGCGTTGTTGACAGCCTGCTCCCCAGCGACATGGCTGCCTCTGCTCGTGTCACCCCGCTTAATACGTATATCAATGATGTGAAGGGCCTGCGTGACCCTGGGCAAGAGGCCCAGATGGGTGGTCGCCGTCGCATGACCCGTCGCAATCTGCGCACCGCGCGCCGTATGATCCGTCGTAATGGACGCACGCTTCGCCGCATGGTTCGCCGTGACCGCCGCATGATGCGCCGTGCTACTCGCCGCAATGCACGCAACAGCCGTCGTGCTAGCCGCCGCGCTAGCCGCTCTTCCAAGCGCAATAGCCGTGGTCGCTTCATGAAGATGCGCGGTGGCGCGGTGCAGCCGGCTCTTGACCTCGCCGCCTCCGCGAATGCGCCTGGCATGCTCCTTGATGCAGGTGCCGAGGCCCGTGCCGTGCGTGGCATGAATCCCGAGTGGTCTCTTGCGCCGAACCCGAACTCGTTTGCCCCGCGTGTTTAGGCAACACTTGTGAATATACTGCGCAGTAAAACACCGTGTTTTTGAACAGCCGCAAGTTCAACAGGCTCTAAACGAACCAGAAGAGTGATGTGAGCATCTCCCTTCCGATTTGTTCCACGAACAGGCATACCCGCATCCTTTACAATGAGCACCTGCCCATTGATACTTCCAGGAGGAACGACAATTTCACAGCCATCAGGGAATCCTGGATGATTTCCGATTTTCTTGGTGCTGCCTAGTAGTGAATCTGTAAGACTAATCGATAGTGTCGCTGCTAGAGTCGCGCCATCACGCTTCCAGGGAATCTCTTCATCCGCCTGGCTCACCTGAATGTGAACATCGCCGGCCTCGGCAAAGTCCTGGTGATCGGAACAGGCTCCACCGAAAATGAGTTTTTCACCGACGCGTAGACCAGGCTCAATGGTCACATCTAGAATATTCTCCTCGCTGGTGAAACACTTGCCATTACAGGCTCCACAGGCGGGTCCATTCATATGCCCCTTTCCAGAACAGGCGCCGCACGGCATCTGAGACTGCATAATCATTCCAGGGCCCATCTGAATATGAACCATTGTCATACCCATGCCGTGGCACTTCTCGCAGGGAGTACTACTTACAAAGCCGTCACCATGACATGACCTACAGAAACGCTGGCGCTCGAAATTAATTTTGAGCAGTTTGCCCTTGTAGAAATCAGCAAGAGGAAGATGAATCTCATGCACCTTCGGTGGAGCCTTTCCGCGTCGGCGCGTAGAAGGGGGGCCAGGCGGTGGACCACCACGCATTCCGAAAGGGCCTCCACCTCCCCCCATGCCAGGCATACCACCTCCAAACATGCCACCAAACATGGCTCCGATATCGAACGGAAAGCCGCCAGGATGCCCTTCACCAGGTGACCCAGGGCCACCAGCCCCCTGTTCACCAGGAACCTGTCCCGTCTGATTGTAGAAATTCCGCTTTTCATCATCACTCAGAACATCGTATGCACGCTGAATCTGCTTGAACTTTTCTGCATCACCGCCCTTGTCAGGATGATGCGTCTTTGCCAAGTTGAAATACGCTTTCTTGATATCACGAGACTCAGCCCCCTTATCGACTCCGAGAACCTCATAGAGTTCCATTCTTATTGTTTCAGTGAACTATAGGTTTAAACCATGTAAACAATCAGACTAAATAGATGACGGCCAAGTGGGCAAAAGAATACATCGATGAACTGAAGGAGGACCCAAAAGTCCAAATCCTACATACGGCAAAAGGAGCCGCCGCAATGAATTCTATAAAACAAGCCCTCTTTCCCTACGATGAAGTGGAGGCTAATAAATGGGCTGCGCAGATTACCCCTTCACAAAAGCGCAGTGCGCATCTGATTGTCTATTCGCAACTCAAGCGCACTAAAAAAGTAATCATCTTCAAACTGCTGCTTGGTACAAAAGAGACAGGTTCATCTCCAGGTGAACAATTCACCTACGAAAAGGGAATGAAACTCATTGAATCCCTCGGCATCAAGGTCTAAGCAACCCCCACACATATCAAAACAGATGCAGACAAGTTGTCTGAACTGTTCGGATATTGTTGCGACCCTTAATAAAATCGAGTCAGATCCGCCACACCTTTTTTTCAGTGGGACATACGGCTCAGGTAAAACAACTCTTGCAACTGATTTTCTCACGCACTATTTTACTAGTCGCGGAGTCAAGTTTGAAGATCCAAACTGGTGTCTCCAGATTCGCTCCGATCAGGACCGTGGAATTCACCGTATCCGTGAAACCATTACAGAATTTGTTCGCCGTGTCTCCGTAAAACCCGGTGTCTACCGCTGGATTTTCATTGATGATGCCGATTCTCTTCCAGTTCTCAGTCAACAGGCCCTCCGCAGACCCATGGAGACATATGCCCATACGACCCGTTTTCTCTTCTGTAGTCGCTATATCAGCGATATTATCCCCGCTCTACGATCTCGTTGTCTTCATATTGAATGTATGCCACTGTTGAGCATGGATGTATGGGATCTTCTCAAAAAACAACTCTCACTTCCTGAGGATCCACAACAGAAACAAGAACTGCTGATGCGCTGTCCTACAATTGACCAACTCAAACTCTACGCTCCTCTTTGGCAGCATATGCATGAGAAGACCGCTTCTCTCAATGTCACCCTATATCCCGACAAGGATCCCTTCTACAATCAAACACTGCGTGCAGTCTTAAAGAATGATACGGACGCAATTGTGAAGGCTGTCCTTGAACTGTACGGCAGGGGTCATTCCTTTGAAGACTGTCTCTTCATTTTGAGCGAGCGTGCTCAGCAGTGTCTTGTCTTCAAACCTGATGAATTTCAGAAAATCCAACGGTTTTTTATTCAGGGATGGATTTATACAACGCAAGGACGCACCGGTTTTTTGGACCTTCTAGATTTGTTTTTGTCAAGAAGGTGGGAGAATGTCCCAGGAGATAAAACATCTATTTCGCAAGAGGCCAACACTTGAACTTGTAGAACAAATACTTCAAGCACTCCATTTTACAGGGATTGATGATGGTCGCACTTTCCAGAAGGCCGACGTCGACCTTTCAGCTTTTGAAGAGATGCTTCCACTTTTAGAACCGTATTATCTTCCGTGCAAGGCAAAACTTTTTTTGTATGACTTTACACAAGCCAAGGCAATCACTGTCATTCGCCATCTTCTTCGTGCACAAGGATACAAACTCCGTGCACATGAAAAAGTGAGTCAGGGCGTTAAACAGACGCTCTATCAAATTGAGCGCGATGCATGGGCTCCACTTGCAGGGTCGATGGATGTGAGTTTTGCTTAAAAATAGAGTCGCCCCAATTGGAGTCGAGTTTGCTCAATATACTTATCCATAGGCTGACCACAATTAGTAGCCTCACACATCTTATTACCGATATCAAGTTCCCGTGAATCACATCCACAGAGAATATGATAGACGCCAAAAGGAATCGCCTCACGCGTCAAGGATGAACAGGCTGAAGAGACATGAAATAGATTCCAGACAATAGTTGTCTCTTGTAAAATTCTATTTGTACTTTGAAGATCTGCTGTTCCTTCAGTTTCTTTCATATCCTCTAGAACACGATTCCAGAAGTATTCCGTTTTTTCACAGGGACGAATTAACATAATACCAGGATTTACAGTGATTGAATTTTTATGTTCGCGCTGAAACCATATATCGATAAGTGGACTTTGTGTATAGATTGTTAAATCATGAACAAGATCGCCCACTAAAATATCACAGTCTGTAAAATAAAAAGGGCGCATATCACCTGCAGCGCGCTTTATCCGAATTAAATTTAAGACTGCCTCGACTTTTACAGTAATTCGACTGAAGAAATGTTCATCGCTGTGTTTATATAAGTGTTTATCAAATACACTCTGGTCAACAAAAATACCTTTAGCATTAAATGTATTTTTGGGAATCTTATCTTGAAGATACAAATGAAATGGATAATATCGCTGGCTATAGACATAATACCAGTCGATTTTCTCCATTTGTAAGTAGGTCTATTAAATTAGTGGCGAGCAAGCGCAAGGTTCCTTAACGACTCAGGCTGCGGCAGGGAGAGTTCCTTAACGACTGAGGCTGCGCAGGGAGAGTTCCTTAACGACTGAGGCTGCGCAGGGAGAGTTCCTTAACGACTGAGGCTGCGCAGGGAGAGTTCCTTAACGACTGAGGCTGCGCCGAAAGAGTTCACTTGCAACAAGATCATCCTGTAGAACCTGCTCTTCACTCATACGGAGAAACCAACCGAATACACGGCGCTCCTTGAGTTCAGGCCAAGGAAACGGCACATAGACTGTGCATTCGGGCAGTGCAAAGGGAAGTTCACCCTGAAGTCCCGCTGCAAGCAGGTCCTCACACTGAATCGGTTTACCAGAAGTTCCCTTTCGTGCCAACTCCGCCTCAGGCATCATGAGCACATTCGGAGCCTTTTGCGCCAGTTCAACAAAGTCAGTCTTTTCATCACTTCGCGCCTGGATACCACCGTTTGAATTCTCAAGGCGGTCAAATGCACGGGCCTCCCATTCCTTAAAAAGATCAAGTCCTGCCTCAGGTGCCCACACACAACGGAGACTCGGCACAGGTGTACCTGCAGGGCCGGCGAAACTATCCGTCGGATTAGTTCCAAAGAAGATTACTTTGTTATCGGGCAATACATTGAACGGCTTCATTGCAATCACCGCAGGTTGTAGCCAGAGGCCACCCCACTTTGCCAGAACGGTCGCACGAATCCAGTTCATCTCAGCCTCGCGTACAGAGGCAAGAGGATTGCGCAGCGGTGTAGGCATCTTCTCCCATCCTCCAAGGCGAACAGCCAGGTCAGACAGACCTGCAATCACTTCGACGCGATACTTATCTCCGTTATGCTTCACAATTGTATCATAACAGAGATTCAGAAACGGCATATTAATAGCACGCTTACTACGTGCACCAAAGTCTGACCACCAGCGACTATTCACTTCAGAATTATCATAGTAGAGCCAGATTATCGGCATATGTGAACCCCGTTCAATTAAATGACGGTCCTTAAAGACATTTTGTTTCCGCTCTTCACCCACTTTCATGAAGGCGTAAATCACTGCCGCCGTAGTGAGCACTCCTAAGGGAACTGCCCATTCAATTGTCTTCATCCTCTGTTAGTGCGCCTCTTATTTTTCCGTAATGACTAGGCGCTTCATACGTTCAAAGTGATCCTGGGTCTGGACATCGTGTTGAGCAGCACGCATCTTACGAGCCGCCTCACGCTGCATGACTTCACGCTCAGCAGCCTGGACCGCTTCCATTTCATGATGCGCAAGTGCCCTCGGCGCAGACTTATATTCAGTCGAGTACTGGTCAAAACTGCGTGCATCAACACGAACATCTGCCACCTGTCCACTGAAGGTGGATTCGGTCGTAAATGCATTTTTGAGGTCCGTGTATTTGAGATTGGCATTCGCAGCCGCCGTATAATCGGAAGGACGGTCACGACCGAGTTCAACACCCATTGTAGGTGCGAGCATCATAGGTTTTGTGTTCATTACAGCAAGTTGATGGCCATTTTCTCCACGTCCTCTCTGACCACTCTTCTTAAGTTCATCCTCGAACATCTGGTGAAATACTTCACGATTGAACTTTCCACCAAAATTCTTCTTTGAGCCTGCTTCTTCGGCACCACCTTCCGTTCGTAGCCAGTCACCGTATCCCTCATCATCGGGGTCAGGCATACGTGTCTGTTCAAACATCTTGTTGAAGGCATTCATATCGAGATTCTTAGCATTCAGGCGAACCGGTTCAACATGTTTCCAGGCCTCCGCATCAGAACTACGTCCCTGGGTCAGAACGGCAGGTGCCTCAACAACACCCTCCTTTCCACGACCTCCGTGAATTCTCTTCAAAATCTCAGACAGATACGCGTAGGAGCGTGTGACGGCTTCAAATGCCTCTTCTGAACCTCCCTTGTCGGGGTGAGCTCGCGTGGCCGCTTTTTTGTATGCGGCTTTGAGTGCCTCATCTGTAAGTGCAACCTCCTCTTCAAGACCAAGTACCTTAAGACATGAAGTGAAATACGACATTGCCTTGGTATTTGCACCCGTCTTTGCAACTTGCTTGTGCGGATCAATGGTTGCACCACCACCACGAAGTGCTAATTGGCTGCTGGCTGTATTGCGCTCGGAGGTATTCAGTGCTTGGGGCATGGGCGCAGGTATGCCCGTACGCTCGCCAGGCAGAAGCGCAGGTCGCTCGCCGCGTTGAACGGAACTTATGAAGGCGAGCAGATTTGCATACACACCAAGTCGCTTTGCCGTGTTAACGTATTCAGGTCCTGCAAGGGCCGTCTGAATCATTTGGACTCGGACAGTTTGACTGTGAATACTCAGAATATTCCGATAAATTCGGATATGAGCAGGGTCATATGATTCGAGGGAGTGTCCATTCCCCATTCTATCTATCCAAATACTCAAGATTTAGATAGCGCCCGCACCACTGGCAAATAGAGTAAAGGAATTTCAGGTTCACATTCCCATAAGAAGAAACGACCAGCAGAGAAAAAACTAAAGGCGGTCGGCCAAAATTGCGGGGCCTTCTCAGGCAGTTCACGGAGGCGCGCATCACGGATAAAATGCCAACTCTCCTTCGGCAGAACCATTGCAAGTTGCTCCTGAGGTTTCAGATCTAAGCCTACCCCCCATTCACTGGGAAACTCAAGTGAGCCACTACAAAGCATCGACCATGTGGGTGGCAGTGACCAAGGATAGACCCAAAGAGGATCCACGGGTCGCTGTGCAGTATAATAATCAAGAATCCACTGAAGTCCTTCACAGTATTTCTTACAGACGGCAGCAGCCGTGACACCTGCACCAAACCATGAGCCGAGCATACGCTCTTTCCAGTCTGCGTGTAGAATCCCACGTGATTCACAGAGAGTCTTCTCCTCAGCCCGCCAAACGGTTGGCAGCATATTCCAATCTTCATAGTTCGTTCGCTGCCCCTTGTGTTTAATTGCAGTGAGCAGCATCTGCTCTTCTTCGGCTGCCCACGGCGTAATTAATTCACGGAGCACGGCCGCGTCGTAGGTGAGAGCACCGCGCTGCCCACATATAAGCCGCAATCCTGCTGCATGAATTCGTCGCAGACTTGACACCAGTAACTGGTGTCCATTTTCCCGAATCTTGATACTCAAACTATGGGGAACAAAGTCATTTCCGAGAAAACTCATAGCCGCGACATAATCCAGTGTCCAGGCTAGCACATCGGCTCCAGCAGGAACAAGAGTATCCGAAAGCACATTGACTGAGAATCGCATGAAGGGTGCTTGGCCTTCACCCCCACCCTCCCATTCAGTCGCCTCCCTAAACAACCATACGCCCCTTGAGTCGCCTAACATCTGACGTGTCAAAAGACACAACAAAATCAAATCAGCATCAAGACCATAAATCACAATATCACCTGTACCAGCGGTTCCAGCGCCCCCTCGTCGCCAATACTCCATACACTTTTGCTCACCTTCTCCCGGTTCAGATGCATCTGATACAGTCCATCCCTGAACATCACACAGTTGCCGAAGACGAGCCCCAAGTCTCTCCATAAAGGCTGTACCCGGTGTAATTGCATTTGTATCCCAACGATTTGGATCGACTGGCCGAATGCTCCGCGCCTCCTCCTCGCGAGCAGTCCAAATCGACTTGAATCGACGCAAGCGCTGCTGACGAATCTTAGCCATCGGCACGACTCCGTCAACACCAATAAAAACATGCGCAGGCTTACCGACCTCCCGCCACACCTTCAGTGTATAGTCAACAATCGACTGGCACACTTCATTTTCCCAGGCTAGTGCGGCTTCCGTATCGCCATAGCCTGGAAAAGGACGAAGCGATTTATCGCGAATGACTTGATAAATCATACAATTAAAATCAAATAAGAGCGCCCCAGCGGCAATAGGTGCCCGATGAGGGACAACTAAGTGTTTGATTGAACTTGAGAGACGTTTATAATAAGACGGTATACCCATTCACTTACAGTTTCTTCTCTACCCTTCCTTAGGCTTAATCAGAGATGGCGACAGCAGTTCAGCCCGACTTCCTGGCCAAATTTGCAAAAATGATGGATGCTTATCCTGGAGCGGGTCTACGTGAAATCATTCGTCTTACACCCGATAGTCTTCTACTCGGCACGGGTTTTCTTGGATTAATTACACAGAATTATGCCCTTGGAATGCTCTTTGCTGCACTCTTTGAGACAGCCTTTATCACAGTGGGTCTTCAGAGCCTTTTTGGATATATTTCTCTAAAAGACAATCCGCCAAATCCCAAGGCAGCGAGCCGTGAATGCTCAAGTGGATTTCAATCACCGACACTTCAAAGTATGTCATCCTTCTTCAAAGTCTCTCCCCAGTCCTCTTTTCCTAGTCCTCCTGTATTTATCCTAACAACTGCAGTTGTCTATGTGATTACGGCGATGCAGGGCTTTTCACAGGAACTCAGTGAACTAGGTCCTGGCTACAGCACTCGCTACTACATTGGAATTTTCCTTTCACTTGTTCTTCTCTTCATTGCCGCATCCTACCGATTCCTTACGGGCTGCGATGCGTTCGGTACAATTCTTCTGAGTCTTCTCTTTGGATTTGCTCTTGGTATTACGCTCTGTTGGCAGAATAATACACTCTTTGGTCGTGATGCAACAAATATATTGGGTATTCCGATGTTCGCTAATACAACTGCCGATGGAAAACCTCTCTATATATGTCCTACAAGTAGTTAGAGATGCCACCGGCAGATGGATCTGGGTTTTTTACACAAGCAAGAGGCATGCTATCAAGTGGCTTTCTTGCGCTTCCTATCATCCTCATTACAATGACGGGATTTATGGCAACAACCACAGCAAATGTTGGCATGATTATCTTGTTTCTAGGTCAACTCTTTGCCGTTCCGTTTGTTCAGTTCATCATGTCCTATATTCGCTCAATTCCAATGCTTCAGCAAATCTTTGAATTAAGTTCTCCGCCAACCTATGGATCCTATAATAAACTCTGTGCCCTGTCCCCTGCTGATATTCAGGGCGACCAAGGTGTTCCAGTCAATTCCTATTGGATGGCGAATGTTCTCTTTTTCATGACCTATATTCTGATGAATGCACAGTCACTCTACACAGCAACAGCAGGTGGCTGCCCAAGTGGATGGACTGATATGGGATTCACGTGCCAGGAACCGACTAGTTACAAGAAATGCCAGCCTGGATTGATTGAGCAACCTCTAACCTGTGTAGCACCTATGATTTACAATACGGATGGCTCAATAAAAGGTGGTGGTCAAGTGACACCCCGTGAAAAACAGGGTGGTCGAACACAAGCAAAGTCAGATACTCTCGGCAATGATTTTAAAGCCGAAAACAGAAAAGCACATGCAATTACTGCATTCGTGATAACTCTCGTTGTCTTTGTCACATTGATTACAATTCACTACAGAAATGTCGGCTGTGAAACACCTGGTTCACTTGCACTCGCTCTCTTACTGTATGTACCTCTTGGAGTAGGCTGGTTCTATTTAGCCCAGGCCTGCAGTCTTCGTGCTGCTGATATTTTTGGTATTGCATCTCAAATGGGAACACCCTCAGAGGCTGGTCAGAGTTTCCCCTATGCATGTGTACCGGTGCCGACACCGTCATAATCATCGATTTCATGGCCACCAATATCGTATTTAGCGATACAGTATGCGGGTAGATGACCTGTGCGCTCACATCGTGAACACTTCAGTTCCTTGACCTTTTCAGGAATAGAAGGCGTATAGGAAATTGGCTCAATTGTCTCTACAATACGCAGAATAGGTATGGGGGCCCGGATTAGCATGACTTGGCGAATGATTCGAAACATTTTTGTCATTTCTAAAACCTGTTTAGTCGAAACAAATTTTAGGAATACTTTGTAGAATGGAGTTTCCGAACTCTTTTAGCAATCTAAATCACCCAAAAAATATGGGTGGATCAACAGGTGCAAAAAGATACGAAAACATAAAAAAAGAAAATCGTTACTGGATTGTCAAAAAATCTGAAAAAGGTAAAGGAGGATGGCCTCAGGTTCAGTCGGAATGGATGGCAAATAATATCTACCAAGTATGTGGTATACCTGTACCAAAACAGAAACTCTATACTGAAGCAGAAGCACTTGTATTGCAATTTATTAGTGGAATACTCTTAAAAGATTGCTCACAATTGTATAAAGAAAAACTAAAAGTGAAACTTGGAGAGGGGTTTGTTGTGGATGCTCTACTTGCAAACTGGGATGTTATTGGTTTGAATGAAGATAATATTATTGTTAATAATACTGGGGGAGGTGTAGTGTTTCGAATTGATAATGGTGGATCGTTAACATTCAGAGCCCAAGGTGACCCAAAAGAGTTTGGGCCTGAAGTGAATGAACTTGAAACAATGCGTGATCCAAAAATAAATCCAAATTCTGCAAAGTACTTTGGACATCTTACAGACAGTGTGATAAAGGATCAGATTCAGCAAATCATAAAACCAAACAAGGCCGATATCTTAGCCGTAACTTCAGATGAATTGAAGAAGGTTATGGAGCAGCGCATAGACTATATGCTTGACTGGAATCCAACCTGGATGAATGAAACACAGTTCGTAAATAGCAAAAAGGAGAAGGCGGCATCTGATGAGGCCACTCGTGCAGTTGAAGAAGCAATTGTTGAATTCTTTTGGGCAAATTGGAATGCAAACTATGAACTATTTGCGTTTGCAAATGCCAATGAGAATAGTGCAGGTGTCTCTGCAGCAGCAAATGCAATGTATGCACAAACTCAGAAAAGAAAAAATAAACTACTGCGATATATAAAATATCTCTTACAAACACATAAGGCAAAAATCAGTGGTGGATTTCTGTTAAAGGCCATGGGGAAGTTCGAAGGAGGTGATCCTTCTTATGATATGGACGTCTATGTACCCCACGCAAGCGTGGAGCCCTTTAGAACAGAAATGGGAAAACTCTTCTTAGGACGTGTACCGACCCCTGCAGACTATAGCCAAATCAACGCATCAGGTGGACCAACTTCTTTTTTTACAAAAAATGGTATTGTAAGTGTGCGAAAACATCATAGAGGTGTCAAGGCTGATAATACATATGAAGAGATGGATATTGTGGAAGCCAATGATACAACCAGTCCTATAAATATTATCAAAAACTTCGATTTGACCTTTTGCGAAAACTGGTATGATGGAAAAAATGTGTGGTTAACACATGCTGACCATGTGGAAAAAAAGCACGGATTCTTAGAAAATCACTATCTAGAACTATTATATATCAATAAACCGCAGACAATTGGCCGTATTAAAAAATATGCGGGGCGCGGATTTAGAGTTAGTATAGTGAATCCCATAACAAAAAAGCCTGAAGAGATTACTGATAAAATTCTTGCTGGACAAACAGTGAATTATAGTGCTCCAGTTATCGCAGTACCGGCTCAAAAGGCACCTATATCTGCAGCACTTCAGGCTGAAATTGAAGAGGCTCAGGATCTTTCAAGTTCATATGCTCACGAAGCATACGATGCGCATCTAGAAAAAAAGGAGGCTGAAACACAATATTATGAAGCACTCGAGGCATATGATGATAAATATCCAAAAAATGCAAATCATCAGTCAGCAAATGCAAAAGCGGCCTCTGCACTTGTAAAAGCAAAATATGATAAATATGAGGATGCTAAAATAAAAGAAGAAGAGGCTACAAAACAAGCAAATAAATACAAGAAAATTGCGGAAGATTTAGCAAATCCCCCCAAAGTCCGAAAGTATATAGGTAAACCTCATATGCAGGGAATCAATACAAGAATAAAGCCAGAAAATGCAAAAAAGGAAATTAACGTTAGAAATGCAAGGCCGAATGTAAATCCAAATAATTTCAAACCGAATGCTGTACCAGAACCAACAGAAGATCTAGAGAAGTTTTTATTGGACCATCCTGTTCCATTAAATTTTTTTGAACATCAATGTAGGGATCACTGGGTAGGAGCAGGATATACTGGTCTCAATGCATTTCTTCAAGGAAGAGAACCTCCAAATCGCGGTTATGACTATACTAAATTTCTCACTCCATATTTTCCAAAAGAGGCGGGTGAAAGTGATAGTCACTATGAGCAGAGAAAACTCTACTATTTTTTTGTAAATTTATACAATGTAGTTCAAAAAGGACCCGCTTATTCTGAAGTTTTCAAGGTCTATCGCGGTGTACGAGAATGGTATTTAAAAGAGGAGGATGCAAAAGCACAATTTTACTATATAAATTCATTTGCCGCAACAAGCACAAGTAGAGAAGTTGCCCAGCGTTTTGGACAAGGTAAATATTATGTATTTTATGTACACCCCTCCTGTAGATATATATCGTTTAGGAGAAATGGAACAGATCCCCTTTCAGAAAAGGAACTTTTACTTACACCGTATCACAGATATCTATATGTTAAAGAAATTAAACAAGATAAAAATACATTTAAAGTATTTTTAATTTTTCCCACTGATTTGGAGATTCCAACTACATTTGATACATTTATACCGTGGAAAGAGGGAAAAGCAGACCTATCGCGCGGGTTACAAGGAGGCAGAGAAAAAATAGCAATGAAACTAAATATCAATCGTAATACATCTCGTAAACTAAATAATTATAAACGTAATGCAAGTCGTAAACAGAAAAATTTGAATGTATTGTATAATTTAGGAGTCTATATGCAAAACACACCAAAGAAGTCTGCAATGCAATCTGTTCAAAACAATTCGAATATGCAAACTGGTCAAACCAACTTGAATATGCCTGCTATGGAAAATATATCAACAAATCTATTTACAAATACAGTTCCACAACGCTTCATAGATCCCATTTCATCCTTCAAAGGCGCTCCAGCAAATGCTAAAGAACTTGAAATGGCCGCAAAAATGGTTAAATTCTTTGAGAACAATCCTATCTAGGCCAGCCCATAGATACTCGCCATGAATCGATAGTGCTTTATAAAAGCAGCCCATTGATTCGGTTTCACAAAGCCATCCAGAATTGCTTTTTGTTCCAGTTTATTCAGATATCGGAAAGGTAACTCCACATTTGTATTGGCATATAAAATACCTAATTCAGAATAGTCAATACTCGGTTTTCCAAGATCTCGGCATACATTATCATGAAGAGACCAGAGCCAGGTGCGAATAAATTCCCGTAGCGCTGTTCCAGTCAACGTATTAATTGCAAGAATGGGCTTTAATTTAATCCAACTCTTGTAGTGAAGGCGGCAATTCTCACATGGAAGAATTTCACCCGTGATGGTGAGTAATTGAACCCAGGCAATTTGTTCATCCTTTATAAAAAGTTTAGCACAGGTTCCAATTCGTTCAGCGAGGCCATGTAGGACTCTCCAGAGAAGGGGTCCCCATGCAAGCCCTTCAGGATCAATGTAGCGATCCTTTTCACAGCCGCACGGCATTTTTATCTGCGCATATCTTTGAATCGTAAACAAACCGCAAAATTGAATCTCTCTGCAACTCTACCAGTCTAATAAAATGGAATGGTACGGTCGCACACATTTGAATCCTACACGCACTAATAAACTTATGAGAGGCTGGCAAGCACCTGCAGGTAATTGTGCCGCACGCTACTACATGGAATTCCCTGAACTCTATCCAAATTTCTTACCCGATGACCATTATATTGTAAAATATGATGAGTCCAAGTATCCTACACATCGTGACTACAGAACTTTCAAATCGGCTCCTAAACCAGTTAAATCATCGCATCAGGTTGAATGGGAAGATGGATATGGGCCCTGTAATGTATGTGATGTCTGTATTGCAGCCGCCACAAAAAATCATCAGCAATCAGCAGATTATTATAGACGTTTAGAAGCCTGGCGTACGAATGGAACTCCTATGTAGTCTACGCACTGAGCAACTGTCGTTCCCAGACAATCTTTTTCTGCTGGTAAAGATAAGTGAGAATCTTTGCAAATGGAATACCATTATTACCAACCATATACGCTTGGTTAGCAGGAGCAACCGTGCTGAAATCAATCTCAATGTGAACATCTACGCAATCACCACTCCATTCATTCTTGTGATAGCGCTTTACTGCACTCTTCTTTACAGGATCGATCTTCCATGTAGTATCATCTGTGTATCCAACAAGTGTATCACGATGAGACTCGCGGTCATCTTTCTTTGCAGAAGTTAGCCATGACTTATTCTCACCAACTGACTGCGCCTTATCATAGGTAATACGAACTGTCAGACCCACATCCACCATTAGACCAGCACCATTCGCATCTGCTGTACCACTTGCCTTGCCGAACCACGCCTGGCGAACATCCTTCTCAATTACAAGTGAATCAACAAGATTCATACGGTCCATCAGAACAGTCATATCTGTAATCATCTGTGCAACCTGTGTCTTCAGACTTGAGACCTCCTGGGTAAGAGTTACAAGGCTGTCCTTTGTACTGAAAGTGTTCATCTGAGTGCGCATTTCAGCAATAATTGCACTCACATCATCGAACTTATTCTTCTGGCTCAACTGATGAATCTGCTCACAAAGTAGATCAACCGCTTCATGAGTAGCAAATGTCTTCAACTCTAGCCTAAGTTCTTCAATCTGACTACTTACACGCGTAGAGGTTTCACGATTTGTCTCTACAAAGTCAGTAAAGTTTGAGTTAAGAATGTTTACCTGCTTATTTACCTTCTCAACCTCATTTAGGACAGCATCATCCATAGGAAGAGGTGTCCAGGGACGGAGATTTCCAGAGAGGTCTACCTCGCGCTCCCTGGTGATTGTAAAGGGCTCATACTCATTGATAAGACCAGGCATATCATCGAGCCCAGGCATATCATCATCAATATCCTCTACAGGAAACTCCTTTACATCCTCGCCCTCATCATCTGCAGCCTCACCATCATCATCTGCAGCCTCGCCCTCATCATCTGCAGCCTCGCCGTCATCCTCACCTTCCTCCTCCTCACCTTCCTCCTCATCTTCCTCAACCCCTTCATCCTCCACCTGCTCATCTTCCTCATCGACTTCACCTTCAATATCCTTCACCACTGTTGCATTGTGAAAATCGACAAATGTCATTGTAGTCTTTGTAAATAGATATGCCATTACAGTCATAAAACTTGTAAACAGAATTAGGGCTGCAAGATTTGCGGAACTCTTCTTTTCATCCATATCAAGACTAAATGGCTCCATGGTTAGTTGGTTTTCTTTCTATATTTTTTTCCAACGCAATCAAGCTTCAAATTTTGGACGGCTACAAAACAAGTCGAATTAGCGTGAACACGTGGCGTGAAAAATTTTTCACTGCCTCAAATTCAACAGCACCACCTCGAACGGCTCTTTTTAAGAGCCCCTCCAATTCTAGCATCTTGGGTTTCAAGACATAGTTCCCATAGCGTTCATTTAGCATTTCACGAGTAAATGTATTTTCAATTTCTCGACTTGTATTCACATGTTCATGAAGTATAAAAAGCCATTCTCGAACCGCGGGGAAAAAAGCAGAACCAGAACCCAGAGCCTCAAGCGGATGAAAACGCCTCCATTCTTGATAATGCTTTCTACACAATGCACATGGCATAACTATTTCAAGCATTCGTAGCGCATAGATAAATTCACGTTGTTGATCATCTAAGATAATTTGATGTGGTGTTCTTCCAGCCCTCTCGGCAATTCCGTGAAGAATTTCCCAAAGTGCCGGCCCCCATTCTGAATTTTTTGGAACGGCCAAATCCGCCGCAGACATCTAATCGGGTAGTTAAAAATTTGATATTTAAAACACGCAAATCGTAAAGTACGCAATGACGGACACGCGATTTCCAGTTCCGAGTTATCTATGGATTTCTCTTGAAGCCACTCTACAAGCCGAATCTCGCAAACTTGTTAAAGAAATAGCAGCCACTTTGGGGCAAAATGAAGCCGCTCTGTGGAAGGAGGTGAGTAAAGAGAAACTCTCTGCATATCTTGTGGATATGATGGACCCTACAGATGAAAGTCTTCAATGTATTGGATATACTCTAGATGGTGTTGTACAAAAGCCCTGCACAAATCCAGTAATCTTCGGAAAAAAGACATGTCCTCACCATACAAATACAGTGATTAAGAAACCTGATTCATCACTTCCAAAGTACAGGCGCCTGAAGTACTTTGATGAAGAGGAGAGCACAGATAAAACATGTTATGTAAATGCCTCTACAAATGATGTAGTCGATTGTGAGACACTTCTACGAATTGGCACATGGAATCCTGAATCACAGTCGCTCGTATTGTTTATTGCCTCGGAGTAAAATTTGAAAAGTTTTTTGTATACTCTATAGATACTATTACAAAATGTTTGCAATTGGTCGAACACCAGGAAGTTCTCGCGTCTATCAAACAGTTAGTTCACCTCCATGTGAATCACCCTTTGCTGCCATCGCAGCAATGTCTGATATTCAACGTTGGGGGCTTGTAGGCACGCGCGCAGAGGATATCCAACAATACAGAAATAAAAAGGAACCCGTTACAAAGGCTGCAGATCCTCCACTTCCAGATCCAAAGGTCTATCCACTTATTGGTTCCTATGACCGTGTTACAACGTCTATCCTCCATAAACTTCCTTCAAATCTTCGATTGGCGCAACGGAAGTTAAATATCATGCTCACTCCACCCACCGCAAAGGTAATGAAATTCTTTCCATGGTCTCAAGAACAAATCAAGGAACTTCATCAACTCTTTCAGCAACAGATTCAGTTTCGGTTTCAGATGAAGCGACTTGTACTTCATTATCTGCAACGCAAGAGTAAACTCATGAATCATGCAGATCCTATTACGATGGAGCCGCCTACACAAGCCGTATCACTCTATGCACCGAATGTGAAGTCTATCTACCAGTTTGAAGCCCGGTCTCT
>Ga0209500_10000314_pt1 | contig 43103 bp, 72 predicted proteins | sample S_140212_EF_Meta_FD_187323 | JGI IMG/M metagenome (GOLD analysis project Ga0209500, IMG submission 187323) | Freshwater microbial communities from Lake Simoncouche, Canada to study carbon cycling - S_140212_EF_MetaG (SPAdes) (version 2) | ecosystem: Environmental > Aquatic > Freshwater > Lake ... | reverse complement strand
GCTTGCTAAACAGGGTTGAGGGTTGGGATTGCCAATTAAAGGGGCTGGAAGATTTCATCTATTGACCGTAGTTTTTTGTGGGAAGCAAGCTCAAGTGCGAGAGCCAGAACCGCAATTATGGCGGCATCTAGGTCTTCATGTTGAACTTGTGTTTCAAGCTGGTCAACTGCTTGGGCAATCAATGTCCATGCAATAGTAGCTTCAATTTGGGTGTGGTGTAGGTGGCTCATATGGTGAGCCTAGCACTAAAAAAAGTGTTGTTCTATAGGTGAAAACCCCTATGTTTTTCTTTAAAAAAGGGGTTTACAGTTCATCTTACTGCACTAACGCAGTAAATAAAGGAACACAAATGAACATCTCAATACACCGTGTTGCATCAATCAAGCAATTCACTAACGCCATCAAAAGAGAAGACGGCACAGTCTTTTACACAAAAACTTTACGGGTAGAAGACAACAAAAACACTTGGTACGAAATTACTTTGGTTTCTGATGACAAAGAAAACTTGGAGATCAAATGAACGTTACTGCCCTTCAAATGGCCCGTAGGCTCTTCATCGTGCAAGGAGTGCCTACCAGTACCCAACGCCACAATATGCGCTCTTGGGTGCGTTCTGTGCGCTTTCTGGGGGATAACTGGCTGATCTCTAAACCAGTGGAGCGTAAGCAATGAACAACCCACCAGCATTTCCGGTTTTGATTGTTGACCGACCAAAAGAATTAATCCAATACAACGGCATGACCCTGCGCGATTACTTTGCGGCTAAAGCGATGGAAGCCATCATTTGTCGCGCTGACAATCGTTTTACAACCACGCTTGAATTTGTAGGCGGCAAGGCGTACCAGTACGCAGATGCCATGCTGAAAGCGAGGGAGAGATGACACAAGAAGCTTTCTATTACCAAGTCCAAATGCAAGAGGAATATGAAATGTCAAAAATGAAAGACTTTGTTGAGCAATTACGGGAAGAAATGATGACGGATGAGGCTTTTCGTGAGCTTACTGAAGAGAATCAAACCAAGTTTATTGCTGAAGAAATGAAACTCTACGAGGATTCAACAAAATGAGAACACCAGGGGCAAAAATGAACAAAAAAAGCAAGCAAGATCTCTTAAATGAGATTGAAATCTTGCAAGGTATCTCTTTGGCTCTGTATAGGGCATTGGAGAAAACACCTCAAACCACTGCTTCTAAGTTAGCAATGGATGACTTGATCCAATACATCACTGAAAAATTATGAACGTTTACAATAAATTAAACTTGGCCCGTGAAACCTTTCACAGCTCTAAGCTCAAAAAAACAGGCCACAACAAGTTTGCTAACTATTACTACTTTGAACTTGGTGATTTTCTGATCCCAGCACTACAGATCTTCAAAGATGTAGGCTTGGCAGGGATTGTCAGTTTCGGCAAAGATGAAGCAAGTATGAGCATCATCAACATTGAGAAGCCAGAAGACAGGATCATTATCACCAGCCCCATGTCTACAGCGGCTTTAAAGGGCTGTCATGAGGTCCAAAACCTTGGGGCGGTACAGACCTACCTGCGAAGGTATTTGTGGGTTGCTGCCCTTGAAATCGTTGAGCACGATGCGATTGACTCATCTCCTAAAACAGATGAAGGCATGAAGGTCAAAGGATCTGGACCAGTAATATCTCCAAGGGGCGGTATTGGTGATGACCTGCCAACAGAAATTAAGGAGTTCTTGCAAGAAATGGCATTCTCCGTTACCGAGTTGGTCAAGAATGGTAAGGCTATTGATGCTCTTGCCATGATTGATGAACAACAACTGGAGGCAGACCAAAAAGTCTATCTCTCTAATCAAATGGATGCACCTACCCGTAGTGCTTTAAAGAAAGTAAAAAATGGCTGAATTTGACAATACAAACAGGGGTTCGTTGTTTAAAAACGACAAAAAGGAAGAGGAAAAGCACCCTGATATGAACGGCTCAATTAATATTGAAGGTGTGGAATACTGGATATCTGGTTGGAAGAAGGTCAGTAAGGCGGGTTCAGGCTTTATCAGCTTGTCAGTACGGCCTAAACAAGATCAAACCCGTCAATCTAGCCAGCCAACTAAGAAGGCTAAACCAGACCCATTTGATGATTTAGACTTTTAATGCTCAGAACATTCTGAATAACCCAGCCCAATCCTGGGGAAAAGGGGGTGCTGGCAGACCATCCTTTTGGGTTAATGTCTGCCACCTTAATGAAAGCAAACATGAACTTCAATTCAATACTTCAACACATGTTCCCAAGAGTAAGAAATGATAATCCCATCACTTCTTTTGAGGCAGCCGATAAGGTTGACTTTGCTAGTGAGCATTTTGAAATCATCTTAGATTGCTTGGAAAAGCATGGTCCTCTTGGAAAAGACGGGATAGCCTCTAGATGTAATTTAATTGGTCACCAAGTATCACGAAGGCTCGGTGAGATGGGTAAACTCCACCTTATTGAGTTAACTGGAAATTACGTTAAATCAAACTCAAACCGTAATGAGCGTGAATGGCGCTTAAAGGAAAAACAATGAATATTAACTTTGAACCAAACGAAATCAACTTTATCTTGCAAGTACTGGGTGAACTGCCCACAAAATCAGGTGCTTTTGTACTGATGCAAAAGATTGAAGGCCAAGTCAAGATACAACAACAAACTCCAGAGGTTACTCAGTGAGCTATGCAGAAATAGAAATTGACATCCTACGCTGGTCAGAAGCCAGAAAAATCATCCCCAACAGCACCCCAGAAATTCAATTACTGAAGGCGGTTAGTGAAATTGGGGAGTTGTGCGATGCAACAATTAAGAATGACCGTGAAAACATTGCTGATTCTGTAGGCGATGTAATGGTTTGCTTAATTAACTATTGCGCTTTGAAAGATATTAGTTTGGTTCACTGTATGCAGGTGGCATACGACCAGATTAAGAATCGCAAGGGCACGTTAATGCCCAATGGCTTGTTTATTAAAGAGTAAGTCTTGCAACCGTCATTTTCAGCATTTAGGATAGCAAATGCAGCAATCCCGCTGCATTAGGAGCAAGCATGTTTAAATTTGAAATGACACTAGGTTGGTTGGGCAATGGCAAAATGATTGTTGAAACTCATGACTTTGACATGATTGAAGCTTTGAAGGAATTTGTTGAATTCCAAGAGGAAGCTGGCTGGATCGGTAACTGGGACGCAGTTGATTCTGAAGAAGATGAAGACGGCGAAGAAGAGACTGAAGAAGAAGCAGTTGCTGAAGAAGAAGTTGCTGAAGAAGCAGTTGCTACAGAGTAACTTTAATCACACGGCCTCTAAACTCAATGGAGTCGGGGCCGTGTGTTGTTACCAGTTCAGGCAATATCAAATTCCCATCAACAAAAGTCAGTACAGCAAAGCCACTACGCCAGTTTAATGGACCTTGTTCGGTATAGTCTTCAAACTGTGGACCGTAGGGTTCAGCCAAAGTACCCGTATCAATGCCGTAACGCACCCCGTTATAGTCGCTGAATGGCGTAACCTTTAGGCTATGCAGGTGGCCTGTAACTATGTTCTTTCCTGACCACATGGTGTTGTTATGGGTAGCATGGATCCCGCCCTTAAATCGGTGTTTAACCACGGTGTTGTCATTCATCCAAACCGCCCAGCAAGGCTCCCATCTTGGAAAGTGGTCACGCAAAGTAAACCCTTTGATATGCTCATACTGAGGCGCATTGGCTGCTAGAAAGGTTTCAAACCGTGCATCGTGGTTACCCAAGGGCCAGACCAGTTTGACGTTGTGACGGGCCTCTTTGGCGGCTTCTTCAATGTATCCCATCGAGATGGTACAGGCTTTGAGTTCATCCATCACTGATGGAGCTTTGGCCCACCCAATGCGTGGATGCCGACTGATACCTGCCCCGTCAAAAATATCTCCATTTGCAATAACTGCCTTAGGCTTAAGTTCTTTGATCGCCCACAAAAGACCCTTAAATGCTGTTGTATACACCCCAGGCCAAAAATGAGCGTCACTAAAGACAATAACTGTGCCATTTAAGATGCCAAGGTCTTTTTTAGTTGGATGTATGTGAGCTATTTGCAGATGCTCAAATTGTTTGGTGGCTTGAGGCGCTCTTATTTCTATTTTTTCTCTTTGCTCAATGCGTCTACGGCGTTTGTTTAGGCCCGATAAAGTCATGCCAAGGGCTAAACCTGCTTGAGACATTGATGCGCTATTTTCAATGGCGCTGATTATTTGTTGGTCAGAAAATATTTTTACTGGCATCATAATTTCCTACGCCAATAAAGCGTGTTTTTGAAACCCCAAGGTTTTGTTGGTTGAAACAATTTGAAACCTGTGGCAATCAAACTGTTAGCTGACGCTGGATTATCTGTTGTATCAGTTATGACCCAGTTCCACCCAAGAGCTTTTGCCTGTCGGACTCTGACATTAATAAGCTTTTTCTGTAGTCCTTGTCCACGAGCATCAGGAATAACGCCTGCACGACACAGATAACCGCAATCGGTCCAAGACACAGTACGCACAAGCCCCGCAAAACCAATATCCACGCCATTCTCAGTAGCAATCCACCAAGATCCAAAATTTGTGTCAATTGGTTGGTCATAAGGCAAGCAAACTTTTTGAAGTCGTGACAATTTGTCCTGACTTGATTGTTTGCGAATGTCTACACGTTTAAGCATGAGCGTATTGAAAACGCTCACTGTGACGCCGTTATGACATTGATAACGCTGTTGCGTTTACTTCTTTTACCCTGCGCTCCCAGCCCTTACCAAATGTTTGCCATGTTTGAAGCATTTTGAGATAGGCTAAACGGTATGCACAGTAATCGTTGATAAGTTCTTTAGGGTCTTTATTTCGTACAGCTTGTATTGTCATGTTGCCAATAATGCCATCTGCGTACACGTTTACACAAGCCTGAAGCCACTTTGCCGCACGACTTGGGCCTGAATTGATAGCCGCATCAAAGACAACGTAATCAACTCCGCTAGGCAGGTCATCACCTTTGACTTTGTCCCAATACTTTGTTTTGTAAAGTGGGCCAACATCAGCAGGTGTCAAGGCTTTCATTGTTTTGGTGTCTACCATGTGACCACAATGCTCTTCCCAGACTGCTTTTGTACAGCCAAGGTTTGTTTCCCCCCCAGGATCTTTTGGGTTAAAAACGTAACCTCCCTCGTGAACAAGGACCGCAGCTAATGCTTTGTCAAAGTTTTGATTCATGATGTGGGAGTAGATTGGTGAAGCAAATTATCTTTAGCTTGTGAGCCAGCAGATGAGCCAAAATAGAAAGCGATGATGCCTGTCCAAGCAGTACCTAAACTGCCAAGCATGATGTCAATCTGGGGAGCGTGTTGTATCTGACCGTACATAAGGCCACCTAGAATGCCAAAGAAACCAATAGTAACCCCAATAGCAAGGGCAGGGGGCAAATAACTTTTAGTAGCCACTTGCATATCACGAGCAGACTTTCTGTCCTCATTGGACAACTTTGCGAAGTCCAAACCCATTTCTTGAGCACGAGCCGCCATTTGGACTTCAGCTTGTTTAAGCAGCATGATCTGGTCAGCAGATAACTTGCCCTCGCTGATTGTGCTTTGAACGTCCTTTGGGTCTATGCCAATGGCCTTGCTTACCGCCTCAATAGCAAGCCCCGCTAGAGGCCCACCAAGGGCTGTTGCAATAGTGGGTGCAATGGTCTTTAACCAATCCATATCAATTCCTTAGTTTGTACATGATAAATTCAAAAGTTCCCCAGCCAATAAACCCAGCGGCAAGAATAGAAACAAATCCAATTAGCAAAATGTTTACCGTCTCTGCCAAGTTCTCACGCTTTAACTTGGCTTTGGCCTCTGCTTCACGTTCTTCACGCTTGCGATTAGCCACCACCATGTTGTACTCGGCTTGAATAGCCTCCCACACATCACCTTGGCCTGACCAAATTAACTTTTCTTTTAGTTCTCTTTCGGCATCACGCAAGGCTTTGGCTTGCATCACAGTGTCTAAAGCCTGTCCCATGTCAGACTTTGCTTTTTTCTTATCGTGTACAGCAGCCTTTGCTACTGTATCTCGCATCTCAAAAAACTTGATGAGGTCACCACTGCATTCCTGCAAGTCTTTACCCATCTGAATGGCTTCTTTGACCCCTGCAATAGTGCTTTTAGCTATTGCAAATGCCGCGCCTATGGTAATAGGGTCGATCATTTTTTTTCAACCTTTTTCCATTCCAAACACCAAACTATGCGATGGTATACATCCCCTGTCCAAGCCCACCTAACACATCTATGTTCTGTGCTGATCACCAGCGCCAGAACAACAGCAATCATTTATCTGCTTTGCCGTCTAACTTATCAAATATTTTGCCTAGCATTTCTTTGATTTCACGAATGTCTTCACGGCTGTCATCACGGGTAACGTAGGTCTTAGGAAGTTCCTCACGCAGTTTAGCAAGGTCTGATTTCAAATCTTTGACAGCAGTCCACATTTCACGGCAAAACCACCCTGCCACTGTAAAAACAATGCCAGCGCCAGTGTTTATAAGAGATTGATATTCCATGATTTACCTGAAGTATGCAGAAGGAGGAGCAATGCCACGACCAGCACCGATTTTGCGGCGATAGTTAAGTTGATCTTGTTCGTCAGCATTCAAACTAGAAGAGCCAAGTGCAAGAGCGCCAGCAGCGGCAGCAGGGCCACCAAACAATTTAGCCAACAAAGCACCCGTACCAAAGTCAAAACCAAGCTCACGGGCAGGAGCGGCATTACCTTGACCAGCTTCAGAAGCGGCATTTGCCAGTTCAGGCAAAGCCACCAAAGCACCCAAAGCACCACCCACAGTCACACGCTTTTTGCCAGCAGTGGTCATTTTAGTAATACCAGGCGTAACTTCAGCAGGTGGCAAACCAGCAAGCTTGGCTTCTTCCCTTGTGGCACGGCCTAATGTGCGGTTAATGTCTTTGGATTGCTCACGGGCCAGCTCATTGGTGGCAGGAAAATCTCGACCGGAATAAGCTTTTGTATATTCAGCTTGTCCAAGATCCTGACGAGGAATGTCAATGTATTGGGCGTTAGGAACAAAAGCAAAACCTGTGGGCACTTGACTTACATCTTTATAAACATCTTTAAACTGAGGTTTATTGGTGCGGCTTGAAATTGTTGGTTCAGGACCTTGACCAGCAAATGCAGGTTTACCAGTGCCTGTACGCAACTCTTGAGGCGGTACGGCTTGTGGGGCGGCAGCTTGTGCCATAGGTGGCGGGACAGCGCCCATAGGTGCAACAGCTTGATCTAGCTCTTGAGCAACAATCTTTTTCAATTCTTGACCAACATTTCCACCTTCAGCTACTGCTTGTGTCATGTTGACAGGTGGCGGTGGCGGTGGTGGAGGAGGCATAGGGATAGGCGTTGCTGGAGCGCCAGAAGGCATCACGCCAACGATAGGGGCCTCAATAATAGGTTTGCCTTGTTTAGCTGCGGCATCGGCGGCTTTGGCGGCTTTGTTTTGCTCACTTTGAGCAATAATTGCATCCCATTCAGAAATGGCATTTGCTGCAGGGGCAGCGGCTTTGGCATTCAATGTAGGTTTTGGTCCTTCAAAAGGAATGTCTACAGTACGATCAATAGCAGGAGCCTTGCTTATCCAACGGTCTTTGATGGCGTTATAAGCCTTAGGAGCGGCAACAGCAGCCCCCAAAATAGTTGCCCCCAAACCAATGCCAGCACCAGCGGCGGTAACAATACCAGCGGGTGATGTAAAAAAGCTTGGGATCTCAAAAGTTTGATCGCCAACAGTAACGTTGGTGTTAAGCATTTTATGCACTTTGGCATCGTATTCTGCTCTAGCTTTTGCCGTAGCATCAGAAAATGTTTCAGTTGGCGGTGGTGCAGATGCCGCTATAGGTTTAGTGCCTAATTCAGAATCAATCTCATCGTCCGAATAACCAGCGGCCTTGGCAGCAGCACGATATTTTGCTTCATCAAAAGCCATCATTAACCTCCAGCTTGTTTTCTAAGATCTGCCAAAGAAGGACGTTCTTTCTTTGCTTCTTGTTTTGCAGGAGGAACAATTGCCTTGTTGGGCTGTTGAACAGCATTAGGAAATCTTACCCCAATATTATTAAATTCTTTACGAGCGGTGTTTTCATCGTCCATTACTTTGGTAATCTCATCGCCATAAAATCTGCGGATCTCTTTAGGTAACTCTTGACGAGAATAAGCAGAACCAATTTCACCTGGTAACGGGACTGTATTGGTGGCTTTATGACCATCTACAGCACGGTTACGGAATTTGACGTACTCGCTCATCTGGTCAGCGTTTTGCAAGCCTTGTAGGGTCTGAGCAAGGGTTTGTGCTTGTTTGTCAATAAAGGATGCTGATGTTGGCAATGAAATGATAGAAGGCTTACCAAACTCTCTGGTAGCCTCATCAAGTTCTCTGCCCATTTGTTGACCGTTTTCAACAACCCTACGCAATTTGCCGCCAGCAACCGAGCTAATTAAACCCAAACGCTCTGCTTCTGCAATGCTTGCCATTGTGCTTGTGGCATTCTTAGTAGCTTCAGATCCAACAGTATCACTTTCTTGCAATTGTTTAAGTTGATTTTTAGATATGCTAAAACTTTTATCTTCACTGACAAGGCGGTCACCCTTTACTTCCAATTTCATGCCCGCCAATCTAGGAACTCCTAAAGCGGTTGCCATCCTATTGTCAACTTTGACGCTTTCACCACTAGCAAGACCATCAGTTAATTGATTTAAAGAAGCTTTGCTGTTGGATTTGCTACTAGCTTGCCCCATTGATTGGCTAACAGAACCAAGAATCTTGTTGTAAAGCTCTTTAGGAAGATCTGTTTTGTATGTGTTTAAAGTGTTGTAGGTTTCCTGAAGCAACGGCTTGTGTGCTTGAGTTAATTGATACCAGTTATTGGCTTGCGCTTCTTCTTTAACAAAAAACTTAGTGCTTTCAGCACGAGTTGCCTTTTCAGTTTCACCTTTCAAAGTATTAGCCCATTGAGATATGCCGCCCACACGTTGGGCATACTCATCTTTGCTTATTGGCAAGCCAGTTTTGCGATCAGTGTATGAAACTGGTTCACCCAGCTCATTAACTTTTTCTTCAATTTGATTACCACCATTGTCATAAGTAATCAATGTCTTGATGTCGCCACCAGTGACTTGCTTAACAGCGCCAGCTTTGTCGCCCATGACGTACTTCAATAGGGCAGTGCCCCACTGTGGATTGTCGGCAACAGTTTGGAATGTCTGAGCAATCTTTATATTGCCTTCAGGAGTTCCAAAACCACCAGCTTTATCTATTGGCTTAACAAGTTCATTAAACCTAGTTTGCTTTTCATTAATTCCTTTAGCCATACGCATAGCTAAATCAGATGCAGGTGTACCAATATTGTCTTTGGCAATCTGCGTCAAAGCACCAGTATCCCTACGCTCAATTGCATCATCAGCTAAAGCATTTGGGTTTGGCGATGTCTTAACAATATCAATAGGCGCAGAAGGATTGCCCTGAGGAGGCATTTGGGGGGGCACAGCACCTACTGGTGCTTGAGGTTGCATATCATCAGGCATAGTTTTTCCTTATCCCATTCCAAACATCGCCATAGCTGCTTTTTTAGCAGAGCCATAACCAGGAACTTGTTGGTATTCATTGCCAGTTAACCGAGGAGCTTCAACGGTTTGTTGTTGTGGCAAAACTAATGAATCTCGTTGTGCTTGAGGGTCAACAGCACTATGTTGCCAATCATCATTGCCATTAAGCAATTGATGCCCAATGTCAGATGGAAAGTTATCAGTAACTGGAGTGACTTCAACACCAGGAGCAACAGCACCAGCAATCCCATTTGAATTAGGAATCATGCTCTTATTCAAATTAAACTGATTTTGTGCTTGTTCAGTAAAAGCCCCTGCATTTGGATTAGCTTCCGGTGCTGCTTCAGAAGCCTGCCCACCAAAATTTGGAGGCTGAACAGGCAATGGGTTTGTACCCCAAATGCCGTTTGTATTCATATCTCCAGCCGCACCAGATGTGATTGGAGGAACGCTTCCTTCCGGTGTTTTTTTGCCTAAATCATTTAAAAAACCAGTTAATCCTGATTTTTGCATTGCATAAGCAGTTAATCCAGATTTAACAGCCTGACCAACGCCACTACCCCCAATGTATTTATTTGGGTTGCCAAAAGTGAGCCCAAAAGGAACTTCAGTTGCCATATTAAATCCTTAAAAGCCAAAGCCCTTGCTTGTGGTATTTTGACCTTGAGTGCCAGCAAAGTTGGGAGTGGTAGAAGCTTGGGGTGTGCCGTAGATCACAGAAGCGTATTTACTGTACACATCCTGAGGCGCACCAGCATAACCAATTCGAGCCGCAGCAGCTTGATTGGCGGCATTTAAATTTGACGCGCCAGAATTCATTAAAGATTGTTGATAACCCGCCGATTGATTTGTAGCATTCTGACCAGCGTTCAACAATGCCTGTTGGTAACCTGCTGATTGATTGGTAGCATTTTGGCCAGCAGTTAACAACGCTTGGCTTGCCGCAGAACGATTTGCTTCAATGCCTTGTTGAGTTTGGGCGGCAACAGTACCTAATCGTTGATTACTCAATGATTGCAGGTTGGCTTGAGCCAATGCGGCACGAGAAGATCCAAGACCACCAGCAGCGCCATATGAGGCGTTTTGACCGCCCATTGCTTCACGAGTCTGCTCCATAGCAGGTTGCAATGCCGCAGCCACTTGTTGCTTTTCATAGTCAGGCGAAAACAACCCCGCCAATTTTGAAGCGCCTTCTGCACCTAATATTTCACCAACATTTTTTTGATATTGGCCTGCGTTATAAAGACCGCCAGCCCCTGATGAACCTAATATTTCACCAACGTCTTTTTGATATTTTGCTGCATTTTGCAAGCCTGACATGCCACCTACCAAGCCAGCAGTACCTGCTGTTTGTTGAAGGCCTCCTGTTTGCTGGGCAACATTAGCCGCATTAGCCGCAGCCGCAGTAGCGTTTGGCATTACTTGATTCATTACATCTTTGGCGCCACCCAAGGTTTCGGCGTATTTTGGAAACGCTGTACCTGTTAAAAACCCAGTTTGCGCTGAAAGAAGATCTTTTTGCTCTTGCGTTACAACAGGAGCAGAACTACCAGAACCTTTTCCGAATCCCATTATCTTGCTCCTTTAGATTTGCCACCAAAAGACCTTGGTTGAGACATACCCGTATTATCGCTTGAATTGATAGTATTTGGGTAGGCGTTAGGTTGACCTATTTTAGGCTGTCCGCCCTGACTTGGAAAAGTTATAGCACCTTGTGATCCCATACCTTTTCCTTGAGATTTATTGGGGCCTACAACACCTGTATTTCCATAGGACATTAGACCGCCCGTAGGAGCACCGCCCGTCATTTCACCCCTATACACATTACCCATACCACCGTTAAAAGGTGGGTTTGGACCACCTCCGCCCATAGGTGGGTTTGGACCACCTCCGCCAGGACCAGGGGTATAAGTAGGACTATCGTTAAACATATCGCTTGGGCCTATGCCAATAGCGCTTGAATCTGTTTGAGGCGAATGCATAGGATCAACAACATCATTGTAATTTGGTACTCCTTTTGCGGGTCTGCTCATGCCGCCAGGGTTAATACCGGAGTTGTCGTAACTGCCAGGACCGCCCATCATGCCGACCATAGGCATACCGCCTGTCATCTCGCCATTTGGGCCAGTACTCTGCACAGAGCCATCACCCATTGGGCCTTTAAATCCGCCCGTTTGCATCATATTTTGAGGCTTCATAATTCCACCACTTTGTGGAAATCTCCGCATCATTTCTTGCTGGGCATCCATGCGAGGTGGATTAGGTGACATCTGCGCTTCAGGATTAGGCAGACCTTGTCCTTTGCCTTGAGAAGCAGAAGAATAAGGGCTTTGAACAGAAGAATATTGCATTCCCATAATTTTTCCTTAAATTAACCGCAAAGATAGACGCAGGCTACTTGCTGAACATCTGTTGGTGATGAAAACGTCACCGCTTCACGGCTACGGGCAACAGTAATTGACCTTATTATGTCATCGCTTTGCTTCATGCCCTTGCCAGGTATAGAAGATGTAACAATCAAATCACCCACGACAAGATTGCCATTTTCACCGCAAACATTAATTAAGCCTTCCCCCAAAGCATTGACAAGCACCAAGGTGTTTTCTTCAAGCACTGTTTTGTATTCTGGCTTGGTAATGGTAACAACTTTAACTTGCTCTACACCATGCTCTATATACGGCTCATCAATTGTAGTCTGCATATATTGAGGAACAGATCCTTCAGCCATATTGGTAAACACACCAATTGCACCTTTCATTTGAGGTGCATTAGAAAGAGCAATAAACGACAAAACATCGTTGACGTTTGGCTTTAAGAAAATTGAAGTGTCGTAGTAAATGTCACCAGCAACAGGGGTTATTGTATTTGGCAGCAAACAAAGGTGCATTCCGGTAAATGGAGTAAATCCAACCGTTGAAACACCAGCACCCAATACATACAGTCCGTTTGTTGCACCACCAGCAATAATGCCACGCACATCCGTAGTGCCGCTGGTGGTCATAAACTTCCCACCATAAGTTGTAGATCCATCAAGATAAGCTATTCGAGCATATCCTTCTGTATAAGCATCAGGGTTTGAATCACTTGCAGAACCGCCATACCCACGCCTTTGCATGAAAGCAGCTTGTTGAAAGCCGCCACCGTTGCCTCCAATAGTTACACCTAAAATTACATAATAAGGACTAACCGTATCATAACCAAGAGTATTACTAAATAAAGCGGTTGAAGAATTTACCCCAATTGCGGCAAATGCAATATTATTTACACCAGATGCAGCAAGTCCTGCCGTGTCACTATTTGTACTTCTGAAATATCCACAAACATTAGTGCCGTAAAGGGTTGTTCCGTTTCCATATCCAAAAGTGTTTCCACTTTGAGTAGTGGATGTACCTTGCTGAAGATTCCCAAGGGCAACAATATTTCCATTCAATGTGAGCTGAGAACCGTTATAAGAAATGTTGTTTGAAGTATTGCCAACAGCAAACGTACCGCTATTATTGATTACAGCACCAGCACCAGTCATTGATGTGCCACTAATGGCAGGAGATGAACCAGACTGTAGCGTTCCACGAGCACCTAGATTATTCAAAATCATTGTGCCAGTGGATCTGGATATGTAATATCCTGCAGTTCCCCAAGTGCCAGGTGAAGCAAATGTTGGGGGGTTTGATCCATTCCAATTGTCAGATCTGATGTCTTGGAAAACACTTGCCGCAATTGGCCCCGTCCACCGTGTGCTGTTTGGACCTACGCCATTAATTGTTAAAGTAGGCGAACTGTTGTATTCACCTTGGATATACCAAAGAACCTCCCCAACAGATACTGACGGAGTGCTTAAACTCCATCCAGTAGGCGCAATAGCACTTGATGTTGGTGTTGTAAATGTTGGGGCAGCAAGAGATTGGTCTTGCGCTTTATAGGCAGACAAAAAACTATTGCCTGTTGACCCATTTGATCCGTTATAACCAACAGAACGAATTGGATAAGAAGTATTTGTCCAATCTAATGTGGCTGTATTAATACCGCCAGTTTGAACAATGGTAATGGCAATTGCCCACAAATAATTGCCAGGCGTTGTATTGGACGGAATTTCAACAGACCAACCTGCAGGTGCTGTATAAGTTCCTGTAGACCAAGTATATGTTGTGGTTGTGCTTGGCCTAGTAGCTGGGGTAGATGATGCAGTCCACTGATAGATAATAGGCGTTGCAGTAATAACAACACTTATAGCATCAAGGTCAATAGCAGCACCTGAATCTTGCAACCAAGCATAAGCAGGAGCAATAGTGCCTACAGCAAAATCTATTTGCCGACCACCATTTACTTTGTAAAACAAAAACTTGGTTGTGCCAAACCCACCAGTTACTTTGCTCCAAACATAATCGACAGGGTTTGTTGATTCAGTGGAACTATTAGTATTGCGAATACCGTAATACTGACGATTTGTTGGCGTATTACTAAAATTAACAGACCCATCAAAACTATCCGCATATTTAACAGCAATGTATTTATACAGATAACCTACAATTTGACCTGTAGGACCTGAAATTTCACCAGATACAGAATTGGCTGTATAGGTTGTGTTGTAATTGCTAAGCAGGTAATTAACTGCCTCAGAGACTTCTGAAGATGATGGGTCGCCGTCAAGAAGGAATGGCATTAAAACGCATCCTCAACAACAGTTGCTTGCCAGTTAAGTGCAGTTAAATTCCATGCGTCTGTAGCGTCATTGGACTCTACCTTAACGGACACTGTACGGACATTGTTCTGCTGGGTAGTCACCCAAGGATTGTCCGTAACAATGCTCACACGGCCTGTTTGACCATAGGTCGCTGGTTGGGCAGTAGAGTTCGCGCCCCCAAGAGTGATGTCAATTGTGCCTGTACCTGCAATTTCAGGCAAAACACGGTGAATATATATTTTAGAAGAGTAAGGAACGGGTCCTTGGCTGCCCTGTAAAACCATATTGTTGCGTTCAAACAACGTAGGAATTGCTGCGCTGTTAATAAAAGAGTTGCCAATGTTGGTTTGAATCAGCTTACTGGATGCGCCAGCAGGAGCATAAGTTACTGTACGAGAGGCAAACTTGAACACACCGCCCGTATATACAGGAGCTTCTGCCCCCATACAGGCATTGGCAATGTCTTTGGGGGCATTCCAGATCTGCAAGTCATAACGGTATGACAGCATCTTGTTGCACCAACCAGAAGAGGTTAAATCGGGGTAATAAATCTCAATCTGGTTTTTTTGAGTATTGTTGATCATAAAAATACGATCAGAATACGTTGTAGACAGATTACCGAAGAAGTAATCCCTGACCCGTTGGTTGCCTAGCGGAGCAAAGTCTGAACCATTGAATACCCAAATGTCACGGCTATCCACACCATATACATTGGTATCAGTATTAGACCAGCAGTTATTGTTAATAAGACCACGGCCCTGATTAAACAATCGCACACCAAAAATAGGCGCTGTACTGTTTTGATAAGCAATTGGACTGAAAACAACTGTGTCCCAGTAGGAGCAGACATAGAAATTGCCACCAAGGAAGAAGCCATCAACAATAGGACCACGCACAGGAATTTCCTGTTCGTTAGCCACGTTCGACAAGGTGGGAACCCAAGTAGCGGGGACACCTGTATTAGCAAAGGCTTGTGACCACCGGACAGTTGTTGGGTAGTTAATTGTCAAGCCAGAAGAGGTGTAGTCTTTGGTGATATTACCTGCAATCAGGATGTTGCCCACGTTTGGAGAGCAGAAGTTCCTGACAAACCCAGCCCGTGTAGCCGATACACCAATATCGTAGTTCCACACATAATTGTCTGGAGCGGCATCGTATTTGTATATCTCTGTTGCTGTAGGCAACAAATACATTGGTGAGGCAAGGCCGTCATTGATAAAAAAGACGTTGCCCACCCAAGAAGTGGTAATGTTAATATCTTCCGTGTAGCCTGTCAGGAATGCCGCAGGGTTAGCGCCCACACCTGGTGTAATGTTGGAGATGCCAGCGGTAGTAATTAGATACCAGCGACCACGGTTGGAACTATCCCGTGTGGCAACAATATAAACCCATTGAGCTTCACCCCGAAAACCACCATCCATAAAAATTGGCAAGTTGGAAATAGTACTTAAGATCTCTTGCTCACCATAGATTTTCTTAATGCCACGAACGTCAGCCTCAACATTACGCCCACTGTTGTATTCGTTTGGCCCCAATGCATTGCTTGGCACATCTGGTGTAAAGCTCATCTGGGGAAACGGAGTTCGTAATCTTTGGTAATCGCTCATGTTATTCCACCGTAGTAGGCTCCAACATCTGTTCTAAATTGCGAATAAGTCGGGTGTCTGTAGGGTTGAATTCTAAAGCTTTTTTACATAATCCGACAGCTTCTTCTTTTAACCCAAGATGCCAAGCAGCAATACTACCCAAGTCCCAAGGCTTTTCACCCCAGACTAAAGGATCCATTGTGTACACAAGCTCTTTATTAGTAATCGCAAGGGCTGATTTGGCTGCTGAATAAGACTCAATCCACATACTGTTGCGGTAACAGAACATAGACAGGTCTACCCAAGTCTCACGGGTGTTAGGTGCTTCAGCAACTGCCAAGCGATACCACTTCAATGCGTCCCAACCTTGTCCTAGTTCCTCATGGGATTTACCCAGCAAACGCATGGCATAGGCACGTTCATTCTGCCAAGTAGCCTGTGGCATAGCCAGATAAGCGTTTAGGGCCTTTATGGCCTCTTCCCATCGACTGTAAAAGGTTAATTCCCGTGCATGGTAGAACCGATTGCGGGGGCATAGCGGGTCTTCTTGGATGGCAAGGTCCAACAAGGGCATATATTGCCCACGGGATTTGGTTGGATCTGGGTGGTGGCTAACCAAAAGCATGTCTGTTTGGGCATAGACCTCTGTAATCCTGCCGTCAGGACGGGGATACTCATGTACAGGGTGATGCCAGTGATACCCGTGACGGTGGTGGATTTTCTCGTAATAAAAAGAAATCCCAGAACCCCAATCAAACTTGTACCGCAAACGGGTGGTTTCTGCTGTCCAAACACGCTCTATCTCTTCACGCCAACCAGGCTCCATGACCTCATCTAGGTCTAGGCTGATACAGACATCAAAGTCTCTTGGAATAAGGGATAAGGCGGCATCTCTGGCTTTGTCAAACCTCCAAGGGCTTATGCAGATGTCATGTATCCTTGCTCCGCATTCAAGGGCTAATTTAACCGTGTCATCAGTGCTTCCAGTATCTGCTATCAGGATGAGGTCAGCATCTTTGGCAGAGTCACAAAAACGGTGAACAAACTCTTGTTCGTTCTTACTAATGGCGTAAACGGCTATTTTCATTCCAATTCCAATACTATGTTAATTAGGCAGGTTGATCCATAGTCACATATTCCGCAGTAATGACTGGATTTTTGATGATGTTAAAGATTCTAGTATTGTCTTCTAAAGCCATAAATTCATGTGGTTGACCAACGGGAAAATCCAGCAGTTGACCTGCTATGGCTTCTAGTTCCCAATCATGGGAATACACTTTTATTTTTCCTCGCGCCACAACTGTAATGTGAGCGGTTTCTTCAGCATGGTTGTGCTTTGGAAGGATGTCGCCAGCCTTTTCAAAATCGTACATAGCCCCCCGAAGAGAGCCAAGGTTTTTCAGCGGTTTAACCAATAACATTAGGTGCGCTTCCTGGTGCTGTTGTGTCTGTTCCTGGTGTGAGCACCCAAGATACTGTAGTTTCATCCCAGTAGTAGTATGGAGGATCGTTTGGCACTGGCATTGGAACTGGCGCTTCCCACTGATAAGAAAAGCTGTTCATTACCCATGATGGGTATGGAGATGGAGGGACAAATCCTGCACCTTCTGGGCCATTTGGCAACCATGCAAACCCAATGCCTGCGTAGTTCTTGCGAAACGCTTTAGACTGATCTGGGTCAGGCGTGTTGGTGTTTGGTGTGTAGTAAATCCCGCCACGGGTGTTGTAGCTGGTTTGCACAAAACTAGCTGGGTTGCCCCAGTTGCCAGTGTCAATTTCGGTTTGGTCAATAGCCAACACTCGCTGGACAATATTTTGATCGTCAATTTGGGCAAAGTAGCTCATGCTGTATACGTCCCAGAAGATGTAAAGGTGTGATAGGTATATCCACCCGCTGTAGTGACAGTTCCACCTGTTCCTTTTTGGGTTGTGCCAGCATAACGGACAATAACAATACCAGAGCCGCCTGCGCCACCTCTACCGTTAGCATTACCTCCACCACCGCCACCGCCACCGCCTTTGTTAACGGTTCCAGCAATTGCTGGGCTTCCACCTGCGCCCCCACCTCCCGCGCCTCCCGCGCTTCCAGAATTAGAATATATACCAGCGCCGCCTCCGCCAGCATAAGTAACCCCATCAGACCAAGCTGTACCAGCACCGCCTGCGCCCCCTGCTGCACCGCCCACTGCCCCAGCGCCACCACCACCACCGCCTCGATCAACGCAAACATAACAGCAACCGCAAGGGTAAGTATATCCCTGACCGTTGCCGCCATTATTACCTTGACTTGGGGATGTAGATGGCGTATTGCCTGCGCCACCAACTGATGTTCCGGGGCCAGAACCATTGCCAGCACCGCCGCCGCCTGAACCGCCAGTTTTTCCCGCTATACTACTACCAACAGAGCCGCCACCGCCCCCAGTAGATGTTGTACTAACTCCAGTGCCGATAAAAGAAGAATCTGTGCCATTAGCGCCAGCACCAGAAGCGGAAGCGCCGCCTCCGCCAATAGTAGCTGTATAGACTACGCTTGGATTTACAGATACGCTTGTTACTGCTCTATACCCACCTGCACCACCACCACCAGCGCCGTTATATATAGAACCAGCGTTGTACCCGCCAGCAGCGCCGCCAGCAACTACAAGATAGTCAATGGTGTAAGTAGATGGGGCAGCAGAAGTAGCCACCAGCATAGCTTGAAAAATTCCACTCATGTCAGACCTGCACCGTTAATCATCCAGCGTGTACTTGTCATTTTTATGCAAGTAGCCATTCCGTTGGCTGCAAGAGTTCGGCTTCCTGTAGTGCCAGCGCCAGCCAAAACCAGTGTGTCTGTGGTGATTGAAATTGTGATTACGCCACCAGAAGTGTCATTAATAAACGTGATTGCAGTGCCAATTGGAAACGCCACGCTAGAGTTAGCTGGAATTGTCCAGATTCGTGCAGTTGTATCCGCGCCTGGGTGATATATGTTCTTACCTGCATCAGCCAAAACCAATGTGTAGGCCGCACTTTGACTGTTCTGAGGGATGTTCAAATAGCCAACAGAGTTTGTGCCATCAACCGTACAGTTGCTCAAGGTTCCAGAAGTTGGCGTTCCAAGAACAGGAGTAACCAAAGTAGGCGATGTTGACAATACAGTGTTGCCAGAACCTGTAGAAGTTGTAACTCCAGTACCGCCGTTTGCCACAGGCAAAGTACCCGTGACACCTGTGGTCAGTGGCAAACCAGTTAAGTTGGTAGCAACACCGGATGTCGGCGTACCAAGCAAAGGTGTAACTAATGTGGGTGATGTTGATAATACAACCGATCCCGTTCCTGTAGATGTCGTTACGCCCGTGCCGCCATTTAAGACAGGCAGAGTACCTGTAACACCTGTGGTCAAAGGCAAGCCTGTCAAGTTGGTAGCTACGCCCGAAGTTGGTGTGCCAAGCAACGGTGTCACCAATGTGGGCGATGTTGAAAGAACTGTAGAACCCGTACCTGTAGATGTCGTTACACCTGTACCACCATTAGCCACCGCAAGAGTGCCTGTTACGCTATTCAAATTAACAGAGCCAAGCGTTTGCTTTAATGCTCCATTAGTGTCGTAAGTTCCGTCAGTAGACCAAGTATCACCAACTTGAAGGGTAACTTTGACAATGTTTCGTTGTGTGCCGTTATTGTCGTATTTGACCGTAATGGTTACAGCAGCAGTGTCTTTGTTTTCAATAAAAATCTTTTTGATGACCCTGCGATAACCACTGGCAGGAGCAGAAACTACTGTTGCATCAGAAGCGCCTGTCAAAGCACCGTCACTTGCGGCTTCTGTAAAAGTAGTTCCGTTGTTGTCAGCAAATGATGCCGTGAAATCTGGGTTTGTGGTCGCAGCCGCACCCGACATAACCACCTTAATGGTTTTTGTGGTTGTATCAAGAACTAGAGTTGACATATTTGCCTCTTAAACAAGAAACCATGCGTAAGCATTACCTGCGCCACTACTACTTGTAGAGGCAATTGTAATCCCACCCGCACTGTTGGTGATAGTAATATTTGAACCCGCTGTCAAAGTTGAAACCGTGTAATTTGTTCCGTTACCAATTAACAATTGACCATTGGTTGGGGTTGTAGAAACTCCTGTACCGCCACGATTAATTGCAACAGTTACACCATTCCAAGTAGCCGAAGTAATTGAACCAGCGTAATCAAAGGTGTTTGTTGACCAAGACACGTTTGCTGGCGCTAAAGTATGAGTGTCCCAAGTACCCGCTGCTGTGGCATTACTTAGCAAGCTAACATCAATAAATGCGCCAGATTGAACCGTTGTAATGGTTGTAGCAGAGTTGTTTCTAACAACAATTGTTCCGCTACTTTGGTTGTTATTAAAAGTAAAATTAACACCATTAGGCAGTGTAGTGGCATCAGGCAATTGAAATGTCTGCCCACCAGATCCAGTAACCACATAGTTAGGAGCTGATGCCGCTGTTAATGTAGTAGTTGTTCCTGCCGCAGCAACACTTGAATAACCTTCAAAAATAGAATTTGTAGTTATGTTGGCGCTGGCATCTCGTAGGACAACAGAACTTGCTCCTGTACTTGTCGTAACACCCGTACCGCCGTTAGCAACAGGCAATGCTGTGCCACTGTAAGTCAAAGTTAATGTGCCAGTTGAAGTAACTGGGCTTCCACTTACAGTAAATATTGATGGAGCAGCCAATCCTACAGAAACAACAGTACCAGCACCAATTCCAGATGCTCCTGTGGGGCCTGTGGGGCCTGCTACAGTTGAATTAGCACCAGTAGGGCCTGTAGGGCCTGCTACTGTAGAAGCAGCGCCCGTAGCTCCCGTAGGACCAGTAGGGCCTACTACCGTAGATGCTGCTCCTGTAGCACCAGTAGGACCAGTTGGCCCCGCTACCGTGGAAGCCGCGCCCGTAGCGCCTGTAGGTCCAGTTGGACCTGCAACAGTTGAAGCAGCACCAGTAGAACCCGTAGGACCCGTAGGACCAGCGACAGTTGAAGCCGCACCAGTTGAACCTGTGGGTCCTGTAGGGCCTGCTACTGTAGAAGCCGCCCCAGTTGTCCCTGTTGGCCCCGTAGGCCCAGCCACCGTAGATGCAGCTCCAGTTGATCCAGTAGGCCCAGTAGACCCAGTAGGCCCCGTTACTGTAGAAGCAGCGCCTGTGGAGCCTGTTGGGCCAGTGGGTCCTGTAGATCCAACTGACCCCGTAGGTCCAGCAACGGTAGAGGCGGCTCCTGTTGGTCCGGTGGCTCCGACACTTCCTGTAGGTCCGGTGGGGCCTTTTTGAACCAAAGGTCCTGGCACTGACCACACCAATGTTGTAGGAGTCTTAGAATTGACAATTGCAAGCGACAACCAAACAGTGTTGGTAGGAGCAACAGGGGGTGAGTTAAGCCAACCAGTAGGAGGTGTTCCTATGTTGGTTGTAAAGTCCCAAGATCCACCCGTAGGTGTTGCTGGCGCAGTAGCTGACTCTTTAAAAATCAGATATTCAAAGTAAGTCCCACCAAATACAGTATTGTTGCCATACAAGCCAGTTGATTCTGAACCGGAAGGCAGGGCTACTGTACTTGATGCAGTGCTTCCATAAAGACCACTTGTAGCCATGTTGATTCCTTATTTGAAGCTGTAGCGGTAGTTTCGGGGCTGGAATTCAGATGTAAGGTGCTGATCACCACCACGCCACTTACCTTTGTAGTTCTGATCTTCAATCAACCCATAAGAAGCGTCAAATCGGGCATCCCATTTTTGAGATTCTTCTACGTTCTTGTTTTTGTCGTAGTAAGCCGACAACGTACCATACAGGTAGCCTTCAGGGAAAGACGCAAGTACCCCGTTGCTTTGCACAATAGGATTCAGGTTATCACCTGTAGTGCTGAACAAAAATGGGAATGTCTTTTGGTAATAGGCTTTGATGACCACGCTATCACCTGGGTTTGGCGTAAACACATAGTTTGGGCCAACCTCAGAAAACGAAGCACGAATAACCCGTGGCACACCAAAAGGTCGAATGTACAACTGGTCAATCATGCGCCTACGGATAATCTCACGGTCACCCACACGGTCATACACAATCCAAGGACCTAAAGCAGTAGCACCTGGTGGTTGGTTAGATGCTGGAGACTCTTGAAAGAACAAGATTGGAAAGCACATATCCGAAGGGATAGGAGCCATGCCTTGTGCATCGGTAGTCAGTGTGGATGGGCTGACAGTGGCATACGGGTCTGAGCGCAGAGCGGGAAGTTCAATGGTACGCATTTTAAGCTCAGCCATCTGGATACAAGCTTGAATCTCTAAAGCTGATGCTGAAGGCAATTTTAGAATAGTTGTTGGATAGGTGATACCTGTCCACACGCCATCTGGGTCATTGACTGTGATGGTAGATGAGCTAACAGCTAAAACAGCGGCAAACGGACCCATCATGTTGGGGCCAATAAAGTCACCTATTAAAACCAAAGCAGATGGGTTAGAAGCGCAAGTAATAACTCCAGTAGAAGAGTTATATGACGAAGCGTTTATGCCTATGCTGCTTGGAATTGCCCCTACCCAACTTGCGATTCGGCTAACAAGAGCGTTAGCAGATTGAATGAATAGGGCCATAGAGCATCCTTATTTCGTAGGTATTGTTGGATTATAAGGCAGAGGGATCTTGCCTGTAGGATGACAAACAAAATCACTGTAGTGTTCATTGACGATGGCATAAAACAAAATCTTATCTGCTTTATCCCGCTTAATTAACTCCCAAGGACGGTTGTTAAACCATTTGGAACTGATCTCATGTGCAAAACACTTAGGCAACTCCATCATGTGAGCCGTACCAGCAAAAAAAGGGTTATCAGTGCCATGCTCTTTATAGAATTCCCGCAATTCTTTGCATTTCTGACGAATAACCTCTACGTTCTTTTGGTCGTACTGGACATACCGCACACCGTCTACAGCGCCAACCTTGTAGTCAATGTTGGGGGTGTTGAATGTCTGCGACCAAGTACCAGATTTGACTTCATTGAACAGCTTGTCGTTGTGACGGAATACACCGTCAATGCCGCCTTCAAGAATGCCGCCTGAATAGTATTCTTCATTTATGCGAACTTCATCATCATTCATATTTAATCCAATAACAATACCTTACCAAAAGAGCCTCCTTGTGAGAAGCCCTTTCAGAAAGATTAGTCTTTAGGGAACATCATAACTGTGAAGCCTTCAAGAACAATGTGGTCAGTTGCTGTAGCGGTATCACCAGTAATGGTGACTGCAACAGAAGCAGAACTATCAATTGCTGTGTAGACATGAGCGCCAGCCGCTGCTCCACCAATCAATTGAGTAGATTGCACGCCCAAAGCACCACGATTACGGATTGAGTTCATAGAACTTCCACCAGTAGAAGTAGTGTAAGAAGATGCAGTACCAATAGCAGTGCCGCCAAAGTACACAGTGCCTGTTTTAGCACCAGCGGAGTTGTTGCAAGACCAGTTAGAAGTAACAACGATTTGACCGTTGTTGCCCATAGAACCAGCAGGAACAGTTACGTTAATCAAAGTAGTTTCAGTGGTAGAACCAGTGAAAGAACTATTAGAACCCGTAACAGCAGTCAAAGTTCCAGTTGGAGCAACAGGTGTAAATGCAACAGCGCCAACACCGTTAGCAACGCCATATTTACCAGCATAAACCACACCCACAGTAGTGCTAGAAAACACCACATAGTAGATACCGCCAGTTGAGTCACCCGACACAGCAGAAGCTGGGAAGTAGACAAAAGCATTGGCGTAAGTTGTGGGCAAAGCAGTACCCAAGGTTACAGTGCCACTTGTGGCAATAGTGCCAGTGTTAGCAACAATAACTGGAATACCAGATTCGCTCAAAATGCGGGGGAAATATTGAACCTGACCTTGAGTTCCAAGAACGCCAGTGATATCACCAGTGTTAACGTCAGACACAAATGCGGAGTTGTACTCTTTCCATGCTAATGTAGCCATGATTTTTCCTTAAAAATAAATTGAAAAAAGGGGGTGATTAGCCCCCTTGAAGTTTAGCTCAGGTAACGCTGAACTTGTGCAGATGTACGAGCAGCAGTTACGGCAGCACCAGAAGAAGAAGTGCCTGCCAAAACAGCCACACCCGCTGGGTTACGCACAATCAATGTGCCTTCCATGATGTACTGATCCAAAGATGCGTCAGCAGAGCTGAACACTTCATTGTTAGGACCAAGTTCACGCAAACTGCCCCATTGGATAACGTCAGGGTTCAAGAACAACACGGAAGTGTTGTCTGCACCTGTTTGATCCATAACCCAAGAGTCATCGATCTGGTAGGTGTAGTTGAAGTCACCCTCGTAAGTACCAATCGTGTCACCCTTGTCAGCAGGGTTAAAACGGTTGATAGAACGGCTAGTAGGCATCTGGTCAGAGATGTGAGTACGCATCGATGTTGGGACTACCATGTTGGTAATCTTGGCATTGAAACGCTGCTCAGCAGTAGTAACCAATTGCTTGTAGGTAAAAGGACTAAACTGTTGCAAAGTCTGACCAGTGGAAAACGAAAAATAACCCAAACCAGCGTTGCTCAACAAACCATTGAAAGGTTGGTTGGTGCTAGTGGTAGTGGTTGTGTCGTTACCATCAGAAGTTGCCAAGTTTAAAACCGCAGTACCACTGGTAGGGTTACCAGAACGTGTACCAGCAAACGAATACAACGAACCAAAACGGCGACCGTTGTTAGGCGAAGAGCCTTGGCTGGAAGCTTGACCAGAGTACTTGACAGAAGCGCCATCGGCACGAACCATCTGCAGCTCAACGTCAAACATGATTTCAGTCAATTGCTTGACTTCTTGGTAAGCCTGTGGATCGCCACCAGCTTGTTCAACAGCACGAGCAGTGCCAGTAGCACCGATCACAGTGGTGAAAATCTGTGTGTAGTTACCGCAGTTTGCACGAGTATTGCCGTTAGCATCAGATGCGGCAACAGCAGCGCCTTCCAGCTTGGCGTTCAAGGCTGGGGTACGGTAGTAGTCAACGGGCCAGATGTGCAGAGTCGAATTGACTTTGCGTTTCTTGCTCATTGCCATGTTTGTCAGAGGGGTACGGTCTTTAACATAGTTAGAGACAGTCATATCGAGGTCTTTGACCACGATGTCGGTGGTATACGAGCCGTTGCCGTTACCAAGGTTTGCAGAGGTGATAGTTGCCATTTCAAAAACTCCTGATTAACGCCTGCGCTGTTTGTTAGCTGCAAGCATAGTTGCTAAAAGATCCCGTGCCGCATTCTTATCGCCTGATTTAGCTTGCTTTTGAAGTTTCTCAACATCATTCTCTGGTGAGGTCTTAGCTTTTGTGACAGGTCTACTGGCGGCTGCCAATGAACTTCCCACATTTCGCATCTTAGGTCCTTCTCGGAACTTCATACCGTCCCGAACCAACCCCAACAGATACTCGTCACTGGATATCAGATCTAAATTCTGAACACCAGGTACAAAAGAACCCGTTGCACCTTTCCAGTCTTTACTTAACTTATCTCTAAGTTCAGTAAAGTTGGCTTTGTTTGCTAATTCCTTATCAGTAAACGATTGCCTTGCTTGTTCCAACTGTTGCTGGACATAAGCGGATCGTTGCTGAAAGAAACTTTCAACTTTAGGCCGAGTCGACTTAATGTACTGCGACTTTTCCTCGATTAGCGAGGCATTTTGGCGTATAGCCGCTTCTGCCTGTGACTTCTCGGCTGGATCATTCGCATTCTGATAGATTTGCTGCCATTGCTGGTTATATTGCTGGAGAGTAATTAGCTCATCTGCTGCTGTTTGCAACTGAGGAACAATTGTTAACTCCAACCCTATCTGCAAACCATCAAGCTCATTAATTCGCTTTGACGTTAACTCTTCAAAATCAGCTCTTTCGGCTTTAAGCTTACGAGCATTTTCATGGATAGCACTGCCTTGACCCAAAATAGCAGCCGCCTTGGATACTGGGATCTCTATAAAGCCGCCTTCTGCGTCCTTATTGGGGATTCTCCACAGCATGTCAGGATTCTGCTCTGCAAACTCCAAGAAGTTAACCGGATCGGTTACACCATCGGTGGCCTCATCAGTTTCTTCAGAGCTTTCAGTTTCCAGCTCATCAACATTACTATCTTCAGGTTCGGCTTCTTCTACAGGAGCCGCCTCAGGGGAAACTTTCGTTTCTTGTCCTGCTGGTGGTGGTGAACTGCCATCGGGTTGCGGACTGTTACGCTTGTTAGCGGCAATCATTGCAGCGATAGCATCGGCGGGATTCGCCATACCAGTTTGCTCAGTGGCGGTCACTTGCGTGATTACGTCTGACATAGTTTACTCTTTTCTGTTAGTTAATGGACTTCTTTGCCACTTTTCCCAGAAATTCTGTCTTCTCAATGAAGCCAATAAAATCTCGGACCCCAGCAATATTAAATGCGTTTTCAATACGTTCTGGATCAGTTCGGCATTCCTCTAACCGACCCAGCAAATCAAACCTGTAAAGGTTGAACAGCAATGCAAAATCCTCGTTTTTAATGAGGCGGGAAGCACACTCCCCGTTTTCAATTACTAGAGTTTTTCGAGTTACATCAGCTTCCTTATTTGAATCGGAGTTTTTTGTACGCCGATTAAAGTATTCACGGATATTCAATACCAAGCTTTTCATTGCAATCCTTAATCGATTTCAACGGCACTAAGTTTACCTCTTTTTGCCGCCAATGCTTCAAACATATTATCAGTGTCAATATCTTCAGCTTTCTTGATGTTCAATGCAGATATTGTATTAGATTCTTGTACTTTAGCATTATTAAGATCGGTCTTAGATTGAATTTCTTTCTGTTCTGCATTAGGACCTTGCTGAGATTTTGCTTGTGCAAGTTTAGCGGCTTCTTCCATTGTTGGCAAATAGGCATCCACATCCTTAACACCCAGTACTCGCAAGGTATCTTCAAATGGGCGGCGTACTTTGGCAAACATTTCAGGCGCACTAGGGTCCAGTTGCATCATTAGTTGCATAAACTGGGCTTGGGCCTGACCAATTAACTGTTGGCGGGTCAAACGATTCTCTTCTGACAAAAAGCCCAAGGCTAAATCAATGTTAATCAGCTTGCGGTCAATGAATTCGTAGTTATCCATTGAAATGGCATCCATAAATGGTTTGCCTTTGCCGCATACACCTGCCAGTTGCTGAATGTTGTAGTCATCAGCGTATTGGATGAGGGTTTTCCAAACAATGTACAAAACATCCCGCAAACCGATGGCACAGTTCTTGACCATCTCGTCTTGAATGAGTTGGTTAGGACCCATAGCAAGTTGCAATTTGTAACCGCTGTTGCCGTCCTTCATTACTTCAGGGTTTAGCACATCACCAGGGCTTGTCATGCCAATCATTGCCATCTTGTCGGCCTCAAACCGCTCCATAGACGATTGGACGTAGGCAAGGTTGCCTTGCATTGGCGAAAACTCGTAGATGTGCTTGTTAGGATCGAATTTGCGGTCCAAAACAAACATAGCTGACACGCCACGCTGAATTTCCTCGGCATCAATAAACTCTGGGTTTACGCCAATCCTTGGAGTAGACGATTGCATTGCAAAGGCCATCTCTGCACGGGCAATTGAGGTCGCATATTCCTGCATAGGCACAAGGCGTTCGGCAAGAGAGTAACCAAAGAAGTTTCCTGTGATAGGTTTGGGGCACATTGCCGCCAAGGGAATGAAATCAACCTCTTTGACATACAGAACGTATGAGCCTGAGAAGCAACACTCCACAATCTCTTCTTCACCGTCACCATCCACATCTTTGCGGATCCAAGCGGTGGTCAGCATAATGACTCGGCTGTAACGGTCAGCACCTGCGGAGGCCACAACGCCTTGACCAGGCACTGGGGTGGAATCACGGGCATGAAGTGCCAGATCGTTTTCCAATGCGCCAGCTTGGTAGGCTCCAGCAGGGCCGTAAGCGGCATGTTCTGCCAGCTTCTCAAGATCTACATACGGAAACTGTGACTTGCACTCATGGATTGTCATTGGGTCATAGAAACCCACAAAGTCTTGGTCTTGAATGTTAGGGATTGTTGGGTTACAGACAAAGTAATGCTGGGCAACGTGTTTAATCTTGACCGAAGTAGAGAATCCGGTCATTTTGTACTTGGCACGATAGACTGTGTTGGCCCTGATAGCAGAATCCATTCCTTCTTGTGGGGTTTGGTCTTCTTCAGGAGCCATCATCTCTTGCATTACGCCTTGCAAGTCAACATCAATACGGCGCATGTTCTGGCGCTTGACAGTCAGACCCTTTTCAGCAGCCATAGTCTCAAAGACACGCAATTGGTCTTTTGTGCCTTCAACTTCTTTGTACTGGGTGATAGGTTCACGCACAGGCGACACCATAACAATGCCGTTTTTGTGCAACAAGGAGTCCTGCGCCCAATCCCTGATGATTGCGTATGAATCATTCTTGGAATTGACCATGTATTTGACCATTTCGGTGGCTTGGGCAGCTTGTTCGCCATCCATCTCACTAAAACGCTCAAACTCAAAATTAACTTTACCGTTTGGCATCAAGCACTTAGTGATGATAGCTGTAGCGTAATCTACGCCAGGTGTCACTACGGGGTGGATGTAATCAATGCCTCGGATTGGCTCGGTGGAGTTGCTAACAGCAATGTTCAGGTAGTGATAGTCAGATAGACGGTTAAAAGTGTTCTTTGCTTGAGTCAATCTAAGGTAATCGACCATTTTGAGATACACCTCATGGGCGACTTGGAATACGATTCCTTTATTGCCAGCAGGTGCTTCAATGTACTCAACAACAATATTTTGTTTATCCAACATATTAGATCCTTTGCGCCTTGCCTTCAACAGCGGTTAACCTGCGAAACTCAAATGTATTTGCTCGACTAACTAATGACTCACCGTGACCTTGAATAAGTGCAAGTATGCCAATACGAGCAGAGTCAATGTGGTCATCAGGATCACTGAACTTGCCAGCATCATCAATAGCATAGTTTCTTGCCTCATCAAGGAAATCGACACATGCTTCATTAATCATAAATGTTCCACGCTCCATCCCCATACGCATTATATTGATTCCGTAAGATTTGTGGTTAGTTACCTTGCCCATATCGTTTACAGGGTTCAATATAGCTCCAGCGATGCAATTAAGGCCATAGTTGTCCTCAAATACTTCCCTGACAGATTGCTCAGTCAGAGTATACCTTCCCGCTTGGGCGGCATCGTGCGGAAGTGCTATCGGAACGCCTTTTGATTCCTTGTCCATCAAATAATGGACGTATTCGTCAGGAGTTTCCCCTTGGGCAACCTTTACTTGGCGGTGCAGGTAGATGATTTCCTCCACAGGATCCCTAAAAAAGAAACTGATAACCGTAGGGTCGTTTTTAATTCCCAAGTCAAAAGAAATTAATCTTTCCATCTTGGAGTTGTTTCTTAGATCAATGTCTGTAGACTTATAGGTAGGCCATTTGAGCAGCGGGAATACTACGCCTTTGCCAACCAAAGGAATCCCGTTTATACGGCATTCTCGCTCCCAAGGCATAAAGTCTCGGCTTAACTGATCCCGCTCTTTCTGGCTAAAGAAGCTTTCACCCCATTCATTTTCAAAGGGTACATCATCCCAAGTTACTCGGACATGCGTGTAGCCTTCTATCTTGTCCCAGAATCTGCGAACAAGTCCTGACATGCCTTTGAGTGGTGTGAAAGAACACAATACCTGCCCGTTGCGCTGTGCAGTACGGATGACAAGCTCTGAGAATGTCTCGTCAGGGGGTTGCTCGTCCAAGACAACAAGGTCAAGTTCAAAACCCTGCAGATGGCGCACTTGCTGTGTGTAGTTGGAGAAGTAGAGTTTGGATTTGCCACCAGAAGAATGCCAGATTTCAATAGACAGGACGTTTGCACCATCGGTGCGGTATGACTTTTCGTCAATGCTTTCCAAAGGAATAGCACCCGTTCCTAGTTTGTATGCTTGTTTGATATCGTCACAACCCAACAATTTGGACTGTAGCGTTTTTGCAACTTGTTCCCAAGATTCACCAGCCGCCATAGCAATAATGGGTTTGTCCCACTTCTTGCCTTTCCAACCTTTAGGATACATGCCTGTTAGGTGATAAGCAGTCTCATAGGTAGACGCAATGGTCTTTCCGGTACGGTTACCCGCAATCATGCCTCGGCGGGTAAAGTTGTTGCCAGTTTCAAAGAAGTCAGTCTGATACTTAAATGGCCTGAACCATTTCAAAGCGTTGTACTGCATGTCTTTGGCAATAGTATCTCTTGCCGCCATCATCTTGCGGAGCTGGTCAGAGTCCATTTGATTGGTAGCCTTTTTGCCACCAGCCAGCTTTACAAGATGTTTTAAAGCTCGATCTTTGTAGATCGGTTGGATGTAGTCACTGGCTTCACTTTTTGCCATACAGGTCACGCATAGACAAAAGCAAATCAGCGGCAGAGGCTAAATAGTAAACGTCTTGAGGGGGTAGAGTCCGATCTCCTTGAAGATCTTTCTGTAACCATTCAAGAGTCTTACGGGCGCAAACTTCTGCTTGAGCCGATAGCTTCTGACGAAAGACGGAAGATTGATCTTCCATTACGCCCACGGATCAACAATGTTCTTAGAAGAGATGCTAGTCAAATCACGGTCAATCAAGCCCCAGATGCCACCGCCTTTTTCGCCAGAGCAATATTGGAACAGCTTGCGACCACGCTCAGTGTATGTGCCATCAGGACGTTTCATCAAAGTCTCGCCTGTACGGGGGTCATTCCATGTGTATTTCTCTGGCACACGCTGACCAAACTTGTTCAGACGTTCACCCACAGCCACTTGGAAGACAGGGCCAACAATCTGAAACGTCACCGTGCCATTGTCGTACTTGCGAAAATCAATAGCGACCTTCTCATCCGACTGAGGGTTGGACGGGTGGGGCATATTGGTTGCGCCAAAATAATGAATCTGTGAATCAATATTTGGCAAGTCAGCAGAGCGTTCAGGGATAGGAGCCAGATCGTCTTCAGGAATCAGTTCCCTTTTGTCAATGTAGGGATTGACATCCGTTACATATTCGGAAGGAATCTTTCGGCCTTCAAGGGCGTTCTTTGCGACTTGGTATTGATCTTCTTTTGGCTTACCAATAAGGTCTAACGCAATCTGTGTTCTGTCATACACAAACTGCGCTAGGTCTTTAGCTGTTGGAAGATCTTCTTTCAGTGCATCAATATCATACGTTGCCATGCTATTCCTATGTTATGCAGCAGGTGCTGCGGGTTCTTCAACTGCTTCTACTGGGTAGTCATCACCAATCTGGGGTTTGTGTTCTGCCACATAACCAAAGTCCAGAGGGGTTTCATTGCCTTCAGCATCCAAGGCAAGAATCTTGTTTTCTGCATCACGTTTAAAGTCTGCGATTTTCATATTAATCCTTATTTCTTTTTGGCTGTCTTAGCCGAATCTTTAAAGTCTTTGGCACTAGGTGCGCCATGACTCAAACCTTGCTTGGCAACTTAGGAGTTGTGAAGCTCTTCTTGGCGTTCATGTTCACATCGTTGTGATGCGGATCAGATAATGGATTCTGATTGAAGGTTTTGCCAACAGCAGTAGCCAGCATTGCGGAACGCTTGTGGCTATCAGCAAATGCAGACAATTTCTTGTTAATGCCTTTGGTAAGGCCATTAGTCATGGCTGTACCGCCAGAGATTACTTTACCGTATGCGGACATGTTGGCCTCACTTGAGATAGTTGTTGCGGTCACTGTTCATGTAGCCATCATTCATGATGTGACCACAATAATCGGCGTGTGTGCTGACCATAACCTTTTGCTTGCGACCACCAGTAACGCCAGCAGATTGGTTATCTGTTGCACGAGCGTAAGCAGGAGCGCCTTGGTTGCCTTTAGGTGTAGCAGTACCATGCTTGGGGCCTGTAATGCCAGTTACACCAGTGGAATGGCTTGCAGCCATTTTGCCAATGTTGCCTTTACGATTAGGCGCTTGGACAGATTGAAAATTGGTAGTCATTTTTTACCTTTCATTTTGGCTTCTTTCTTTTCGATCGCAGTATTCTTGCGTTCGCCCTTTTCGGATTTCTCACGCTTCTCAGCATAAGCAATCGCAACAGCTTGTTTCTGTGGCTTACCAGCTTTCATCTCAGTCTTGATGTTTGACTTAAATGCTTTGGCTGATCCAGATTTCATTAGTGGCATTTTATACCTTTCTTAGAGATTGTAGAAAATCATCCAAGGCATCGTCAGCAGACACCTCTTCCTCTTTGTTCACGTTGTTAACGTGCTCAATCGAAATTATAGGCGCTCTTGAGGATTCAAAGGGGGCAAGCTTATCAGCAATCTTAGCCTTGTCTTTAATGTCAAGCTCATCAGACTGCATCGCATCAATCAAGACTTCCATTGCCGTCTTGAGTGGGGGTAGTCCTTTGGCGGCACGTTCATCATTGAGCTTGTTAAACAAAGCGCCATATTCAGTTACTCGGTTAACCACAGACTTAGGCCGACCAGGGGTGAATACCGGAACCTTTGGCTCTTTAGGTTCTTGCTTACCAGTAGCTAACTTCATTGCTTTTTGTTCAGCTTTCTTTCTCTGATAATAATCACGCTTCTTTTGTTTCTCTTCTTCACTGGTGACATTAGAATCTTGAGGACGAATATCTCCATATACTGCATCACTGGGTTTAGGTATTTTCATTTCATATCCTTTAATCCATTTTCAGTTCTTATCCAAGCATAAGAGCCATTAACAGTAAACCCACGCTTCTTGTGAATCTTCATAAACCCATTATGCTCTGCTCTAATACTTGTTGAGCATATAACCGGAATACCCCAGCTACTAGCCCACAATATATGCTGATCAATCATCTCGTTAAGTAACCTTACTCTGGTTCTAACCGGAAGACTTAAATCAAGGTGGTGGAACTTAGCATTGCTGATCTCTTCATTGGCATACGTTGTATACCCACCACGGTCAAACCAACAGTACGCAACTAACGTATCCACATCCCTGCACACAGCAAGGAACTCTCTGCCCTTGTCAAACAGTTGCATAGTAGCAGTAACCGTTACATGCTTCCTAAAGACGTTCCTGTCCCTCGTCAGTATGCCATCAGCCTCTACCCCAAAGATAGTGTCTGCCATCTCAACAATGTCATCTACGTCATCAAGCGGATGTGCCAATCTCCATTCCATACATTCTCCTTGCAATGCCTGAATTGTAGCAACCAAAAAACTTTTAGGAGGAAATTTTTTTTACCAAATCAGCTATTTGTCTTTTGCAAAATAAAAGTCTCAATTCTAATTTCTCATTAAGGTCTTTTAAATTACTATTTTGCATCTTGAGTAAATTTACTAAGTCTTTGTTTTCTTCTGCTTTTTCAGCAAGTCTTGCATAAACCTGCACAATTCCTTCTAACTCTTTGACTCTCTTTTTAAGAGCAACTTTGCCAACAACATCTTTGCCAATACCGACAACAGGATGTTCCCGATGATGATCTTTGTGGCAATCAACACATAACGTCACACCATTATCTAAGTCGTATTTCAACTCAGGGTATTGGCTTTTGGGCTTTATGTGATGTGCAACCAACGCAGTCTCAGCACCACAAGTTACACACTTGCAATCCCTAGCTTTGATAGCAGCAGACCATTCAATTAATGTACGAAGTTTTCTCATGTAACAATTGTACTACTACATTGCATATCTTACACATATAAACCTTGAATTATTTTGACTAAAAAATTTATATACAGGATTTGTAATACCTAAATTCTATTGAAACAGTTGGGATGAGTAGTGGGGGGGAAATGTTTTTGAATAAAAAGTGGGGATGGGGGAGCGGGCCCCCCAAACTCCGTCACCTTCCAGACCTACCCCCTCCTGGTTCTAGGGGGGTTATGAGGCGTTCTAGGGGGGTATTGCGCCTGGCTAGGGGGGTAGTAGCCATGTGGGCCATTCCTCCTCTGTAGAGGGCTGTAATTTGTGCGTGAGCTAGGCCCCGATGGTTTTGTGGTTTTCTCTGTAGTTGTTCTGTCTCTAGTGTTTCTCCGGAGAATGCTTGTAGTGTCTCTGTCTCTCCTCTGTAGAAGAGCTAATCAATGCCCTAGGTTTATCTTCTGTTTTTCTTTTCGTTCACACAATGGAAGGCCATTCCCATATGCCCATATCTATGCATTTATTGCATTCCTTATATGTTCACTTGAATGACGATCAAGTGTAATCTATCGTTCTAAGGGTAACTACTGATAGGGTTTTGGAGCTATCAATAGAATCAACAACTTACGAGAGTTGGCATGATTCTTCCCTGCTATATATGTGAAGGGATCAATTTTTAGCCCTTCATTGATCAACTCAACTCAACTTAAAGGATCACAATGCTTACTCAAGATCAACTCAACTCAATTGGCGGTAGTGCTGTATTCGAATTTGAAACAACTATCGGATGTGGATCCGGTACTGTCATTGTTCGTATGGATTATGAATATGATTACAGTGGCACATACAATGAAACTATTGATTCAGTGAGAAACGCATCAGGATATCCATTGATGGATTATCTAGAAGAGGAAACCATTGATGAATTATGCATTCTAGGTTGTAAACTGTTAATTGAATCAAAACAAGAGGAATACTAAAATGAAAAGCTTTATTAATGATTTATTCCATGCAACAATATTCGCTGTCATTATCTCTTCACCTATGGTAGCGTATTTCATAATTTATATGTAAGTCTAGACTGTAAACCCTTATTAATAGGGGTTTATGGCCTAGGTTTCTAGGGTCTTAATATATTCACGAAAAGGCAAGACAATGCAAAATCCATATAAACTCATTCTCAAGTCATTAGGCTTAGAGTATCGCCCTATATTGGGTGAATCATCAACTAAAACCATTAAAGGGGAAAAGATAGGATATCTTACTGGTATTGTCTATCTCGTCCCTGATGAAACCTTGTGTCCTTTAGCCCTTTTAGCGGGTTGTTTTCATGGATGTCTCAATACAGCGGGTAGAGGAGCATTCAATAGCGTACAAAAAGCCAGGAAAGCCAAAACACAGTTTTTCTATGATCACCAGCAAGCCTTTTTGCTGTCACTTGCTGCAGATACATGGTCTATCCAAAGAAAAGCCCTTAGATTAGGCTTTAAGCCCCTTGTAAGACCCAATGGTACAAGTGACATACCTTATGAGAATCTGATCATATGGGAAAACAAGAATTTGTTTCAGTTGTTCCCTGATGTGATGTTCTATGATTACACAAAACATCCCTCAAGGTCATTAGAGGGTAAGACACTAAACAATTATGACCTTACATATTCCTTTAGTGCCATCACGCCTAAACCTATAAGTATCAAGGGTTTATCAAATAGGAATAACTCTAGAGTTGCTGTAGTGTTTCAGAAGCAAAATGATATCCCTGATTCATTTAGGGGATGGGATGTTATTGATGGGGATAACACTGATGTAAGGCATATTGAGCCAAAACAAGTTGTAGTGGCTTTATATGCTAAAGGCAAGGCTAAACACGATACAAGCGGGTTTACGCAAATTAAAGGCATTCACTTTTAAAGGCAAGACAATGAAATATTTTCCTAAAATTAATCACACTGATAAAATTATTAGTTGTTTTAATTGTTATCAAGATCTATACGAATTTGATGCAATTGAAACAGATAATTCTAAAGGTCAGGGTAAATTTTATACTTGCTGCGAAAGCTGCAGCATGAAGACCTTTTTTGATTTTATAGAAGATAACCATGCAACGAACACTGATTAATGCTCAAAATGCGGGTTTCTACATACCCGATATCGATACCTTTTTTTGCAAATATGAGAATTTTAAAACTGAGCATATTTGGGTTTATGAATTCCATTAATTAAGCCCTACGGGGCTTTTTTAGTTTCTAGGCTTAGGTCTAGGCTTAAGCGTGTCAATTTATAGGCTTTAGGTCTAGGCGGTAGCGTGTCTCATTTACTATAGGGGTAAGCCTAGGCGGTAGCGTGTTCGCTTGTGTCCAGATAGTGGCAGCAAGGCCATTTATCGGGCTTTTGAGGGCTTTTTATGGGTTTTGGCTATGTTGGTATGCATTCAATCGATTGTCGATTGTGGGCGATTTTATGCATTGTTGCAGAAAAACCACTGTATAGAAACACAAGAGAACTAGGTAAAAACACAGTAGAACCACGGGTAAACCCTATGTGAGAACTAGGGTAAACCCTATGTAGTACTCGTCTGGGGGGTGAAAAACGGTGTTTTTTTGCGTACAGAAAGGACCCCCCCCTCAAAAAATCTAAGGCCCCTGTAAAAATGACCCCACCCCTTTTTTATTTTGCCTACCCTTTTTAAACTTTTGACGAAAAAAAACCTCCCGAAAGAGGTTAATAGCCTTGCAGGGCTAGGAGAGGACCACGGACTAACTCAAGAATTTTAGCTTATAAAGCGTTGAATCGATGCTATCACCTATGCTGTCTAGCAGGTTTTGTATCTCACTGTCTGGTGGCATTACATTGCGATTATCTACAAAATACTCACGCAGTTCTTTTAGCTCTTGCAAGCCATTCTCTGCGGGTGGGTAGTAGTCTGCTGGAAATTGGATGATCTCACCCATAACGCCTTGTGTGGCCTCCACCAGGGCATCAATCAGTTCAGGTAGTTCAGTGTAAAACTCACCCAATGCAGTGTGATCAGCAAAGCTTTTGGTCTGCCAATGCAGAATGTGAGTATTTGTAGCTGCGTGTAGCAGTGTAAGAATGAATTCACCCATGATAGGCTCCTTTAGCGTAATTGTAGGCCATCTAGCAGACGTTGGATAGTGATGTTGAGAGCATCCATCTCATCCATGTGTTTGATAGCCCACATACGCTTTTGCCCATGCCAGCCAAGTAATGGTCCTTGGTGGCAAGATTTACACAAGGCAATGCAAGTGAATTGTCTGTGCTGCTTGACATGGTGGGCATCACTTGGTCCAGGCTCATCACATACTGAACAAGGTAATTCTTTGATAAGCGCCAAATGCAATCTCTCACGGGCGTTTAGCTTGTTGTTCATCCAAGATTTCTCAACTCAGCACGTTTAGAGTATTCCTGCACCTTGTAAACCTCGATTCGGGCCAGTGCTGCCTTCATCATCCACAGCAGATTCTCCTCTATTTCAGTAGCCTCTCTGAGGGCCACCAATTGGGCTTTGTAGTTGGCATGGGCATAGGCATAGGCTTCTTTGTGGCCTAGCGTACCCTCTTCTTCATTCATCAACTCAGACTTAACCACCCTCAGGTTGTTTTCTACAAAGGTCCTATCTGCCTTGGCCTTGGCAAATGCTTGCGAGTTGGCAGTGATAAAGTTAATTGCTTTGTTGGGGTCGATTTCATTCATAACTCATCCAATTTAGTGTCTATTAATTTCTGTACACCTGCATTCAAGTCACCATTGCCCAGGTCAAGCAATAGGCTGTGCTGGATGCGGGTGTGCTTGATGAATACCTTGCTGTCATAGGGCTTCTTAAACCGCTCTCCAGCGCCCTTACGGTTGCCGCCCCATGTCCCTATAGGTCTACCCAATCTTCTAGCCCTTGCTGCCCGTCTTTTCTCACGCTCTTCAAGGACAAGCCACTTGGGCTTTTGGTAGTCAAACGGATCGTCCAGTTCCATTGTTCCTCCAGATTGAAACGGGTAGGTAGCGTTCTGTTGGGTGTGGAGCGTTCTCAGGCACATCTACACACACATAGACAGCGGCATAAGTTCCTTTTTTGATCACAGTCCAACGGTCAATATATAAACCGTGTATCAGCTTGACAGTCTTTTGGACACTCTTGTGGCAATGGTCGCCAAGGGTTTCTGCTATTTCTTTGATAGTCATGCCGTCTTCTGATGCCAACAACATATCCCGTATCAATTGATGTCTACTTTTTCTCATGCTTGTCCCCTTGCTCGGATGGCGGCAGTAGCCAGTTTGGGTGTAAATCCACACATCATGCAACCACCTTGGTCATTTTTAACAAAATCAACTAATGGCGGCGCATCGTCAAACATTTGCGCTATTTGCTCACGCTCATCTTCACGCACCAGCTTGGCAAATGCTTCAATCCGTTTGTGCCACTCAAGGGAAACGCAATCAAGCTCAAATTCAGCTTCTTGCGCCATTTCCATGATTGTTCGTTTACGCCATCCAGTCATTCTGAGTCCTCCAAAGAATCGTTAATCAGTTGTTGCTTGACGATCTCCAACACACCGATAACGGTTGCCATATAGAGCGTGTCGTTAAACTCGTGAATGTCGTCAAGCAGTCTGTCAACAAGTGCTTGGGCCAGCTTGCCTTGGTTCAGGTTCATGCTTCACCCCTCAGTGGGTATGGTGGGAAGGGCCAGTTATCAGGCCAATCTTTGGTCATTTTTTGTTCCATTCACGGCAAAATGCCCTGTGTTGAACAGACAGGTCAGGGTGAAACCCAGCTACTGAACACTCTGGGTGGGATGGTGGTAGTTGTGGTGCAAATACAACAAAGATGCCAACAATGTTGACTATCAGGCCAAACAAAAACAAAGGGAATAGTGTTTTCATATCAATACATCCCTTCCCAAATCATTTCATACAATTTGTCGCCATTTTGGTCTTTAAGCTCATCAAGCTCATCATCAGTAAGCTCAGTGCCATCTTCATATTCAGCATACGAAAAAAATGCATCACAAAAATCAGGCGCATCACGATGGTCAACGCCATCAATTTCTACGCCATGTACTGTTTTACCGTTTAGTTTCATTTCAGACTCCATTAAGTTGAAGCTCAAGTGTCTATCATCTTGATTGCACTTGATATCAGGACAAACCCTTATATGTCTTCTTTTACCAACACCTCAACCATGCCGATAGTGCCGTAGCACTTGGTGCTATGGAGGCTGACCACTTGGGTGTCATCGTCATAAACAATGCCATTCATGCTATCTAAGAAGGCTTTAATGATGTTATCGATGTCTGGCTTCTTACATGGCCTCTCTAAGCCATCTAAACAGGCCGCAGAGCGCTTTTTAGAGTAAGACTGAGGGATTGGTACTGTAATGTAGATATAGGCCGCTATGGGCGTTTTTAGCGGTTCAGAAGATCCCATTGCTTGTTTAGCAGCTTCTGCAATTAGAGTTTCGTAATCACGGGTTTTTGTGGGTGTATATGTTGATACAAAGTTTCCGCGCCTGGCGAACTTGGGTCTACCCTTACCAATGGGTGTGCCTTCCACTGTAAACATTACTTGAAAAGTCATTCCAATTCCCCATTCTTTATCATATTCATGTAGTTCCGAACCCGCTCCACTGATCCAACAGAGTAACGGCGCTCGATCAATTCAATGCGTTCTTTTGTGAAAATGCGGGTTTTTGTTGTTTCCCATGTTCTGTACAACTCTCTAGCCAGTGCTATCTCAAGTTGCTGCCTGTCCCCCGCACTGCTCACTACCTTCCTGCTGTAACTCATCCAGATCTCCCGTCATTACCAGTGCCTTGTCTACTACCCTCTGTGGGTACGGTGTTCCCTCCTTCAGCTTGTCCAATATCTTCATCGCAAGTTGGTGTGTCAATTTCTTCTCCAAATGTTTCGTACCTGCCGCAAGACCCACAGGTCCAAGCACAGCGGTTTTTTGTTAGCTGGTGTTCTCTTACTAGTCCCCCGCATTTGCACAATCTCATCCTTATTCCCCTTATGCTCTAGTGTGTCTGCTCTAGTGTGTATTACTCATTAGTGAATGGAAGAGCAATGCACAGCCTTACCGTGTTCAAAAACAACAGTTCGCTCTGTGCTGCTTGCATTACTCATCAGAGTTATGTCTTCGCATTCGCACTGGACAGACTTAAAGACCTTACAGCCTTACCACCAGGTTCTATCCTTGGCCCACCTTCCCCGCTCTGGCTTGCTCGTGTTACGGGGTTATTTAAGACACTACCACTGACGTACCGCATAGTGTCCGAGTGACCGTAGGGACAATAAAAAAGCCGCTTACAACTGCCCTCGGTGAGAACCCTAAAGTAAAGACCAAGGGCGAGAGCATGTGTAAACGGCTTCCAATTATTGCTTCTCACGGCAACGGTTTAGATTCTATACCCGATTTCGGATCTCTGCCAACCTTTTTTTGATGTCATCAGGTATCGCAGCAGCTTTACCCCAATCTTGTTGTATTTTTACCAATGCAGGATCAGCAACCTTAGGCTTGTCAAAGCTCTCAGGAATCTCTGCACCGTCCCATCGCTGTTGGTTAAGGTAGACGATAGGAGCAGGGATAAAAGCCCCGTCTGACTTGCGCCAAGCGTCTGTAGTAGCCATCCATGTTGTGTGCTTGATGATTTGGTCTGCACAACCATCATAAAGACCCTTCTTCCACCTAGCTAGGCAGACATTCTTACCGCCCTTGCGGACAGACTTAGGCCATGCTGACCAGAATTTCTCAAATGAATCGCTCATTTACTTCCTTTAGGTTTGGCTTTCTGATAAAAGGCCAGCACTTTGGGCTTTAAATCTCGCACAACAATGTTGTTATGCAATGTTGCTTTTTCCTGCTTGCTAAACAGGGTTGAGGGTTGGGATTGCCAATTAAAGGGGCTGGAAGATTTCATCTATTGACCGTAGTTTTTTGTGGGAAGCAAGCTCAAGTGCGAGAGCCAGAACCGCAATTATCGCGGCATCTAGGTCTTCATGTTGGACTTGTGTTTCAAGCTGGTCCACTGCTTGGGCAATCAATGTCCATGCAATAGTAGCTTCGATTTGGGTGTGGTGTATGTGGCTCATATGGTGAGCCTAGCACCAAATTAAGTGTTGTTGTACTAGGGAAAACCCCTATGTTTTTATGTAAAAAAGGGGTTTACAGTTCATCTCACTGCAATAACGCAGTAACTTAAAGGAATGCAACATGAATGAAATTGAAACAGCATTTAAAACTGAACTGGGCATGAGATTGTCTTTGGACACATGGGATGAGGATGGTGCTTACTTGCACATCTCCCACCGTCATGGCTCATTGGGCATCCCACTTACCCGTGAAGAAGCTCAACAGTTGTTGGCTAACTTGCAAGAGGTGTTGGAAGCATGAACACCACTGCCCTTCAAATGGCCCGTAGGCTCTTTATCGTGCGAGGAGTGCCTACCAGTACCCAGCGCCACAATATGCGCTCTTGGGTGCGTTCTGTGCGCTTTCTGGGGAATAACTGGCTGATCTCTAAACCAGTGGAGCGGAAATGACACAAGAAGCCTTCTACTACCAAGTCCAAATGCAAGAGGAATATGAAATGTCAAAAATGAAAGACTTTGTTGAGCAATTACGGGAAGAAATGATGACGGATGAGGCTTTTCGTGAGCTTACTGAAGAGAATCAAAACAAGTTTATCGCTGAAGAAATGAAACTCTACGAGGAGTTAACCAAATGAGAACCATAGGAGCCACCATGAAAGTAAAAAGCAAGCAAGATCTGCAAGATGAAATTGAGTACCTGCGAGGCATTGCCTTAGGTCTGTACAAGGTATTGCAAAAGACCCCAGAAACCTCCCAATCTAAGGCGGCAATGGATGATTTCACCAAATACATCATGGAGAAACTATGAGCATTTTTACCAACCTTTTTAGCGGTAAGACCTACACCGAATTAGGCAACACCATCATCGATGAAGATGGTAAGAGCTTTATCAAATTGGGATCTACTTGGATTGGCGATGAGGGTGAGTACATCCAACGCCAAGGCCAGCACCTGGTGAATATGTCAACGGGCACATCAACAGCATGGGGTGACCCTTTTGGAGAGCATGAATGAACGTCTATCAACGGCTAAACCTTGCCCGTGAAGCCTTTCATGGCTCCAAGCTCAAGAAAACAGGCCACAACAAGTTTGCCAACTACTATTACTTTGAGCTGGGTGACTTTCTTATTCCCGCACTGCAAATTTTTAACGATCATGGCTTGGCAGGGATTGTAAGTTTCGGCAAAGAAACAGCAGATATGCGAATAATCAATGTTGACAAGCCAGAAGAAGTGATTGTCATTGAATCGCCTATGTCTACAGCGGCTTTAAAGGGCTGTCACGAGGTTCAAAACCTTGGGGCGGTACAGACCTACTTGCGAAGGTATTTGTGGGTAGCTGCCCTCGAAATCGTTGAGCATGATGCGATTGACTCATCTCCTAAAACGGAAGAAGGAATCAAAACAAAAGGACCCTCCCCCATAATTTCTCCAAGGGGTGGAATTGGTGATGACCTGCCAACAGATATTCAGGAGTTCTTGCAAGAAATGGCATCCTCCGTAACCGAGTTAGTCAAGAATGGTAAGGCTATTGATGCTCTTGCCATGATTGATGAACAAGAACTAGAGGCCGATCAAAAGGTTTACCTCTCTAATCAATTGGATGCACCAACACGCTCCGCACTAAAGAAAGCAAAAAATGGCTGAATTTGACAATACAAACAGGGGTTCGTTGTTTAAAAACGACAAAAAGGAAGAGGAAAAGCACCCCGACATGAACGGCTCAATCAATATTGAAGGTGTGGAATACTGGATTTCTGGTTGGAAAAAGGTTAGTAAGGCAGGATCAGGCTTTATTAGCTTATCAGTGCGCCCTAAACAAGAGCAGATCCGTCAATCTAGCCAGCCAACCAAAAAGGCAAAACCAGACCCATTTGACGATCTGGACTTCTAAATGGACGAGACTATTGCAGTCCTCTTGATTGTGTGGGGTCTACTTTCTTGGATAACACACGTTGTGACTTGCCTACAGACTGCCTCTTGGGGCTTTCTGGTGGCAGGTGCAATAGTATTCCCAATTGCTTGGATTCACGGTACAGGCATTTGGTTTGGAATATTCTGAATAAAGTCTATCCTTTAATGAAAGAAAAACATGAACCTCAATTCAATACTCAAACGCATGTTCCCAAGAGCAAGGAAAGAAGACCCTATCACCAGTTATGAGGCATCCGATAAGGTTGACTTTTCTGGTGAACATTACGACATCATCTTGGAGTGCCTGGCAAAGTATGGCCCTCTAGGAAAAGATGGCATAGCCTTCAGAACATTTTTGGATGGCAACCAAGTAGCACGAAGGCTCAGTGAGATGGGGAAACTTCACCTCATTGAGTTAACTGGCAATTACGTTAAATCAAACGCAAACCGTGATGAGCGTGAATGGCGCATAAAGGAAAAGAAATGAGCTATGCAGAAATAGAAATTGACATCATACGCTGGTCAGAAGCCAGAAAAATCATCCCCAACAGCACCCCAGAAATTCAATTACTGAAGGCGGTTAGTGAAATT
>Ga0209500_10000311_pt1 | contig 43216 bp, 50 predicted proteins | sample S_140212_EF_Meta_FD_187323 | JGI IMG/M metagenome (GOLD analysis project Ga0209500, IMG submission 187323) | Freshwater microbial communities from Lake Simoncouche, Canada to study carbon cycling - S_140212_EF_MetaG (SPAdes) (version 2) | ecosystem: Environmental > Aquatic > Freshwater > Lake ... | reverse complement strand
GAAACTCCAGCTCAACGTGAAGACCTCGGCTTACTATGGAGACCCCATAGATAAGAAGACTATCGCTAAGCAAGTCGCAGGAAAGGCTAAAAAAGATGTCTCTGATATCGTCAAACAATCGGGTGACCAGATCACAGGCTCGCAAGTAGAGGTTAATCCTGACCTATTGCCCAATATGCCCTCGATGTCTGGTAGAATAACAATCGATATAAAAGTCACTACAAATTAATTATGGATATCAGACCTGAAGATTATGAAAAAAAAATACTAGCTTTTGACTATGGCGAAGCTCGTATTGGGATTGCAATTAAACCTACCGACCAATCATCGGCTGAGCCTCTTATAACTCTAAAAAATGATGCATCTTTGTGGCCACAAATCGAAGGGCTAATAAATTTGCACGAGCCCGACCTTATCGTGGTAGGTCGGCCACGAAATCTCGAGGGTGATAGTACCGCACAAACCATTAAAGCCGAGCAGTTTGCCGTAAAGCTCGCAGGCAGTTACAATAATAAGATTGAATTACAAGATGAAGCCCTCACAACCGAACATGCCGAAGAAAGAATCCCTAAAAACCTCAGCTCCAACAGAAGAGATGTTATTGACCAATACGCCGCCTGTATCATCCTCGAGCATTACATCCAAGAAGCCCAAAAGTAAGCTGCAAGTTATTATCCTTATAGCAATTGCTATGGCTTTATTTGCAATAATTTGCCTGGTTAGTTGGGTTTTGGTGGCGGTTAATTCGGCCAAAGATCCTAACGACAAAGCTCAAATAGTTTTTGTTGTTGAGCAGGGTAGCGGTATCGACAAAATCGCCTCAGATTTGTCCAAAAAAGGCCTAATATCAGATAAAAATTTATTTATATTATATGCAAAATTAGGGCCATCAAGAGGCAAGCTGAAGCCTGGAGTTTATCTCTTTAGTCCATCGATGAGCCTATCTAAGATTGCCGATACTATTGGCAAAGCTGAAATCGCCAACAAAAAAGTAGTCTTTCAGGAAGGTCTGACAATTGCTGAAATGGGACAAAAATGGGCTAGAGCAGGCTTTGGAACAGCTCAGGACTTTATTAATGGCTCAGAGCCACCCAGCAGCTTCAAGCAGGCTTTTTTGAGCTATCGTAGCAATCCAAACAGCCTAGAGGGGTATTTGTACCCAGCTACCTATAGCATCGTGGTCAATACCTCTGCAGCAGATCAGATAAATTCTATGCTTGATAGCTTTGGCTCAGTAGTAATACCCAAGCTACCAGCTGAATACCAGAACTCTAGCAAGCTAAATGATCTTATAACCCTAGCTTCTATAGTTGAAAAAGAGGCTAACACAACCGAAGACCGCAAGCTAGTTGCTAGTGTCTTTTATAACCGCCTGAAGTTAGGCATGAGGCTCGAGAGTGATGTAACTGTCAATTACGCCACTCGAAAGAGCCAAACATTGCCATCTGATTTAAGTGTCGACTCGCCATACAACACCTATAAAGTTGCAGGATTACCGCTTGGCCCCATCTGTAATCCTGGCCTTGATGCCATTTTGGCCACCTTAAACCCGGCTCAGACAGACTATTTATTCTTTATCGCTGATAAGAATGGTGTTGTCAGATTGGCCCGAACTCTCCAGGAACACGAGGCAAATATCAGAAAGTACCTAGATTAGGCATTTTTTGCTTTTACAGAGCCATAATATGCTACTTGACAGAGCGTGCTCCTCTTGGTAGACTAAACCCACGTAAATTTAAAGGATAAGCACTGTATCCGTGTCCTACCATTCCAAAGAGTAGAGACCACTAGTGAGAGTTTGTTTTTAGATTTACCTGCGTTACTACTTATCAGATTAGTAAGGAGATATTTTCGGTCGAAAACTCCGGTCCCGTCATTACTGTGTTTGACCACGCCATTTGGCACCAACACACCGTTAATGCTAGCCATTAGCCTCGTTTCGAGCCTGGTAATGACGGGAGACAGATAAGTCGCAGTCTTAAATTGTGCCATATACGATAGTTATGACTAATCGGCACAGAGGAGAGGTTTATTAGTAGAAAAGTAATAGGGTTTCCCTTACAAGTGCGCCCCGAAAACTTCGTTGGCGTTGGGCAACAAAACTTTTCCAAAACAAACAGTGACGAAGCTTCGGCTTCACCTAAAACTCAAGACACAAAAACCTCTAGCGACAAGTCGCAGAGTATTGCTTCGAATAAACTAAACTTCAAATTTAATCGCTACGCGGTACACGCAGTGGCTATCTTGGCTATTATCGGAATTGCCGGAATTGGCCGAATTAACGCCAGCGAAGCCCTTAGCGTTAGAGGATCCGGATCGACTAAAGACCAGACCTCAATGATTACTACAGGAGCTATCCTTGCTACGAGCACTCAGAGCGTAATTGCCGAGGATGTTTCTAAAAAAGCCCGAGATCTAACGAATATGAGTTCATTATCTACCTCAGGCGATGACTTTTTAACCAACAAGTCCTCTGTTGTTGCAGCAGGCTCACCAAGCCGATCAATAATAAGCTATAAGGTTAAACAGGGCGATACGCTCTCTTCGTTATCGGCTAAGTTTGGTATTACTACCGACACCATCAAGTGGGCCAACAATATTAGTGATGAAAATAGTATTAAACCAGATGCTAGCCTAGCTATATTGCCCGTTAATGGAGTCCTCTACACCGCTCAAGCAGGAGACGATATTTTGGCTTTGGCAGACAGATACCAAAGTAATGCTTCGCTAATTGAAAGCTTCAATGGCCTTGAAGGTAAGGCCCCCGAAGCTGGTATGCAGCTGGTTATTCCTGACGGAGTTAAACCTGCTCCAGCACCTAGCTATGTCAATAGGGTTGCTACTAGCTCGAGCGTAACAGGATTTTATTCTAACTCAAGATTTAGTGGTAATGGCAACAGCTACTATTGGGGTCAGTGTACTTGGTATGTAGCAAGTAAAAGACCTGTGCCTAACAACTGGGGTAACGCCATAAGCTGGTACTATAACGCTCAGTATGCTGGCTATGCTACTGGTAGCGTACCACGAGCTGGCGCCATTGGTTGGGAGCGCAATAACCATGTTGTGTATGTAGAGTCTGTTAATGGCGACGGCACCGTCACTATTTCAGAAATGAACTACGCTGGCCGTCCTGGAGTCTTGCACTACCGAACCGAAGCCGCCGGCCGGTTCCTGTATATCTATTAAGCAGTAAACCCCCTCATCCAGAGGGGGTTTTGAGTTATGGTAGTTATCAAACTAATATGGTATAATGTCAAGCTATGTTTGCAGATGTAGTCAAAGTAAAAATTAAGGCAGGTAAAGGTGGCGATGGTGTCGTCAGTTTTTTGCGTACTCGAGGCAATGCCAAGGGTGGCCCAGACGGCGGCGACGGTGGTCATGGTGGTAGCGTAATAATAATTGCCGACCATAATACCAATACACTCTCGCGCTACCGTGCCAGCAAAATGTGGGATGCCGAAGATGGTACAAACGGTGATAGCAACAACAAGCGCGGCAAGGGTGGGGCCGATATAGAACTGCCAGTGCCGCCAGGTACAGTTATTATGCAAGACGACGAGGTCTTGGCGGATCTGGAAAAAGAAGGTGATGAAGCTATTATTGCACACGGTGGAAGGGCCGGCTTTGGTAACGCCCACTTTATTAGCTCTGTTAGGCGATCACCAAAGATGGCTGAGCTGGGAGAAAAAGGTGAAGCCAAGGAAGTTACTTTTGAGCTCAAACTGGTAGCCGATGTGGGCTTGGTCGGGCTACCTAATGCTGGCAAATCAACCTTGCTTTCAGTAATTTCTAATGCCAAACCAAAGATTGCGAATTATCCTTTTACAACATTAGAGCCAAATCTGGGTGTGGTCGATATCGACGAAGGTACTTTTTTGGCCGCCGATATCCCAGGCCTAATTGAGGGGGCAAGCACCGGCAAGGGATTAGGTGACGATTTTTTGCGTCATGTAGAGCGGACTAAGCTGCTACTGCATATCATCGATGCAACATCTGAAGATATCGCTAAAGACTACACAACTATTCAGGCTGAGCTCAAAAGCTACAAGGTGGACCTCAGTTCGCGGCCTCAGATAATTGTCTTATCCAAAATCGAGAGCGTTCCCAAGCAAGACATACCAGCCAAACTGCAAGCCCTAGCTAAGGCCTCTAAGGTCGCCAAGAAAAACATCCATACCATATCGGCAGTAGCTAATATGGGATTGGTTGATTTGCTTCGGGCCACTCAAAAGCAGCTGCAAATCATTAAATCCCAGCCTGCCGAGCAAAAGCCAGAAGAAATGCCAATTATACGACTTGACGATTCGTCGATGTGGGATGTCAAAAAGCGAGGCAATACCTACGAGGTTACAGGAACTGAAATTGAAGGATTTGCTAGACGAACCAACACCGACCAATACCAGGCAGTGCAAAGATTGCGCCATATCTTGGGCCGCAAGGGAATTATGCGACAAATAGTTCGGCTTGGTGCCAAAGCTGGTGAGTCTAAAATTAAAATTGCCGATAAGGAAATTGATTTTTGATGAATAGCTTTAGAGTTTCGTCTGTTAGTGTCAAGTTCGACACTCAGCCCGACTTATTCTCTCCTAAGGGGCTAGATATTGGCACTGAATTATTGCTTAGTTGTCTCAATAAGTTTGAGTATACTACTGCTTTGGATTGGGGCTGTGGTTGGGGAGCAATTGCTCTTTGGCTGGCTACCCAAAACCCTCAATCCAAAATTACAGCCCTCGATAGCGATATCGCTGCTGTAAAAATGGCTCAGCAAAACAGCAAGACCAACGAGCTATATAACTTGCAGGTACTAACTAGTCATGGCTTTGATGAAGTTCCCAAGAGCCACCATTACGATATGATTGTTTCTAACCCACCAACCCATCGAGGGCGTGAGGTTGTCGAAAACATGATTGCAACTAGCTACGAATATCTAAATACAGAAGGCCTACTGGTGCTGGTGGTAGAGGCTCGTATCAAGCCCTGGGTCGCGAGACAAATGAAGGCCGACTTCGGCAACTACAAGATTGTCAAACGAAGTCCTAAGCATGTAGTGGTTATGGCTAAAAAATAGTTTATAATGTAAGCATGGAACACGATAAAAGAGAAAAAAAAGCCGATCAGTTTTTTCGAAGAGAGCTTATTGATTCAGATGTCCAAAAATCGGTTCATTACACCTTTAAAGACGGCTTTAGACTTGGCTTCGGATTTTTTATTGGCTTTATGCTCGGAACTCTTATATTGATATTATTTTCATCTGCCATAAATATGATATTCAAGGTTCTGTAATTGATTTTTACAGGTTAAAATTGTATAATACGATGGTTCTGAATGACCGATTTATTTTAAGGGGCATTGGCGCAGTTGGTAGCGCGCATCCATGGCATGGATGAGGTCATCGGTTCGAACCCGATATGCTCCACCATTATAAAGCCCCCTGTACAGGGGGTTTTATAATGTAGATAATAATCGTGAGAACCGAAGGTTCGGTGTACGAGGAGCGCAGCGTAAATATCAAGTTCACTTGAATGTTTACCGAGCACCGCAGGGAAAAGGGCGTCAGCCCGCCAGCCGATATGCTTTTGCCAAGCTAGCACTGCTATTTTAATTTATTGTCTTTTATTAATTACCACTTTTGGTATCAAAAGTGGAGCAAAAATAACCGACTGTGGCTCACTCCAATAAGCGCCCCAGACTACCAGGCAATCTGATTTAAGAATAAGCTTGACCTGATTGCTAACGCTTCAGGTCTTCGAACAATCCTTAAATGCATATTAGTCCGCTAGTCTGTTGCTTTCTTGGTGCTCGATGTCGGTGGAGGTCGGCAAAAGTAGTAGCTAATGAGATTAATTTAAAAACAATTACATCATATAATTATTGCTGCAGATATCTGCTAGCGGTGTACGAGGCGCGGAGGGTAAGTAGGATTTTTTTTATTTCTAATAAATAATCTAATTATTTGCTATAATAATAAGCATGACAGGCATAATCGCACTAGTACTACTTGGACTCGGAGTATTTTTATTCTGGTTTGGCTACGAAGTTACTTCGGGTAAACATAAGGCCGACCCCGACGACCATTTTTTTCCTCTGGTTGGTCGCAATATAGACTATGTTATTGGTTTGGCAGGCATACCGATGGGTATCGCAATGTTTATTCTGGCTTTTGCAGTCTGGTCTGAAGTTCGGCAGCTAAATTATGCGGCGGCGGCTTTTGTGCTGTTTGGTGTTGTCCGAGCTTATCTGCCACCTGACAAATACGGGCCTGCTTGGCATCGTAAAAAAACGACCCTAAAATCTAAAAAACAAAAGACCACCAAGGCTAGAAAAAAGCGTAAAAAATAGCGCTTTTGTGTTAGAATATCTGAACTATGAGAAAAATACCGAAAAAACTAATTGCCTCTCGGCTCGCTAAGAAAATCCAGAATTTATTAAAATCCCATAAACTTGAAATTGTTATAGTTACTGGTAGTGTCGGCAAGACCAGCACCAAGGTTGCAATCGGCAAACTACTCAGTACAGAGCACCAAGTAAGATTTAGTGAAGACAGCTACAATACTGATATCGGATTGCCTCTCAGTTTTTTCGGGCTGAAGGTACCAACCCCACTTTGGGACCCTACAGGATGGCACAGAATATTTCAAAAAATAAACTCAATGAGCAAAAATTACCCCTACGATACAGTAGTTTTAGAAATGGCTGATGATGAGCTCGAAGATATGTTGAAATTATTGGAATTCATAAAGCCTAAATATTCGGTTATCACGGCTGTTGCACCAGTTCATCTGGAGCGGACAATAAGTATGGATAAAATAATTCATGATAACTGGAAGATAGCTAGCGGCGCTAGTAATATAATTTATAACGCTGACCAGCCCGAACTAGCAGCTCTAGGCTCAAAAACCAAGAAAGCCACGGGCTTTGGTCTTAAAAATGGTGACTTTAGATTTGGGAGTTTATCCAGGAACCTTAAAGGGTATTTAGAAGCTGAACTGAGCTTGCCTGATGGCAAATTTGAAATAACAACCAAAATGATTGGAAAGCACAACCTCGGTAGCCTACTTGCCGCGGCGTCGGTTGCCAGTAAAATGGGTATGCCTGGCAGTAAGATTGCCAAGGGTCTGTCTCGGATCGAAGGCGTTAACGGCCGCATGAAGCTTTTGGCGGGTGTTAATGGCAGCAGGATTATTGATGATAGCTATAATGCTAGCCCTAAGGCAGTTTGTTCGGCACTAGATGCTTTGGCAGAAATTCCTGCTGGCAAACGAATAGCAGTTCTCGGCAGCATGGTTGAGCTTGGTGATGCCTCAGACTCCGAACACTACATGGTAGGTAAGTATGCCGCTAAAAAAGCCGATATGTTAGTCACGATAGGTAAGAATGCGGAGGTTCACACTGTAAGTGGTGCAAAGGACGCGGGTATGAGCCCAGATGATATTAAAATATTTAAGACCCCTTATGAAGCAGGGCATTTCTTAAAAAGAATTATCGGCAAAAAAGACCTGGTGCTAGTTAAGGGATCTCAAAACGGTATTTTTACTGAAGAGGCTACCCGCATACTACTTGATCCAAGTCTAAATCCTAAAGATGTCCTGGTTCGACAGAGTCAGGACTGGAAGCGAAAAAAACGAAAGGCTTTTGGGCTATAATGGCAAAACTCAAAATCGCATTAGTAGCTGGTGGGCCTTCCTCAGAACATGAGATATCCATAGCAAGCTCCAAAAATATTCTCAAATACTTGGATGTCAAAAAATTTGATGTTACTTTAGCCCTAATATCTCCTAGCAATAAGTGGGGCTTTGGAAAAAACTTCGAAGACACCAAGCCTACGCTCGGTTTGGATGAAGGAATAAAACAACTTATTGCTATGAAGCCCGAGCAGGTATTTAATGGCTTGCACGGCGCCTTTGGTGAAGACGGCACCCTCCAAAAAATCCTAGAGGATGCCAACATTAGGTTTACTGGCTCCGGAAGCAAGGCCTCGGCTAGCGCTATGAACAAAATAGTAAGCCAATCTGTCGTGAGAAGCCATGGGCTCAAAACAATTGATACTTTAGATTTCGAGGATAAAGATTGGGCACAAAATAGCGAGGCAATTATGTTGTCTGCACTTCAGCTTGGGTTGCCGCTCGTCGTAAAACCAGCCGATGGAGGATCAAGCATTGGGGTATTTTTGAATCATGAGGAGTCTGATTTACGCACTAATATTGAAAGCGCCCTGAAGTTTTCAAAACATATTGCAGTACAGCCCTTTATCAAGGGCCAAGAATTTACTTGTGGGGTGATTGAAATCGATGGTATCGTACGGGCTCTAGAAATAACCGAGATGGTTGTAGATGGCGATAAACTTTTTGATTTTGATTCGAAGTATAAAACTAGCGATACCACTAGGGTAACTCCTGCTAATATACCCCAAGCCCTAGAAGATAAAATTAAAAGCCAAGCAGTTGCAGTTCATACTGCCCATGGCTGTAAACAATATTCCAGAACAGACTTTCTAGTAAAAGATGGAGAGGTATATTTCTTGGAGCTCAATACGCTGCCGGGAATGACAAATACTAGCCTATTCCCCAGGCAGGCCGAAGCAGTCGGTATCGAATTCCCAGAACTTCTGGAGCTGATAATTGAGGGGAGCCTAAGATAGCACTATGCCCAAGTTGGACTATACCAATACCAAAGCTTATCTGCGTGGAGACTGGGTCGATTTTAGAGAGGCCAATCTAAGTATTGCTAGCTCCTCAGTATTATATGGGCTAAGTATTTATACTGTTTTTAATGCTATATGGGATAACAAAAATAAACAGCTCAACATATTTAGGCTCGAAGATCACTACAGAAGACTATGTAATTCTGCTAAGATTATGGACTTTGATGATTTTTCTAGGTCATGCAGCTTTGAAGAGTTTAATAAAATAGCCACACAGCTTCTTCGTAAAAATAGTGTTCAAGAAGATGCCCTGGTACGAATAACTGTTTTTATCGATGCACTGATCGCCGGGCCTAGAATTCATGGCCTGAAAAATTCCATAAGTGCCTACGTATACCCGATGGGTGAAATATATCCTCGCACCGGTATTGATGTCTGCGTATCGAGCTGGACTAGAGCAGCTGATAACATGATTCCATCTAGGGCTAAAGTAAATGGCCAATACGTCAATGCTAGTATTATGAAAAATGAAGCATTAAGAAATGGCTACCACGAAGCTATTGCCTTGGATGCTAGCGGGCATGTCAGCGAGGGGACTGCAGCAAACCTGTTCATAGTGCGCGAAGGCAAGTTACTGACCCCAGATACGACAACCGATATATTAGAGGGAATCACGCGCGCTACTATCATAAAATTAGCCGACTATCTTGGGATTGCTAATAGCCAGCGCACTATAGACAGAACAGAGCTATATATTGCCGATGAAGCTTTTATGTGCGGTAGTTCGGCACATGTTACTCCGATATTATCCATCGATAAACGACCGGTCGGGAACGGCAAGATTGGCCCAGTAAGCTTGCGGTTATTTGAGGCTTACAAAAAAGCCCAGCGTGGCGAAATACAAGATTTCAAACAGTGGCTTACTAAAGTATAGTCAAAGACCTATATTGACCAAACATCAGTCAGCTGTGCTACAATTAGCTTATGTTACAAAATAAACTCAACCTATTGCTGCTGCCCAAGACGGTTGGTTTTTTGTTGCTCTAAGCTAAAGCATAATTACCCCCAACCGTCTTATCCTAGAGGCGGTTTTTTTGTTGTTCTTCACCGGCTTATAAAATGTAGTAAGTCGGTACCGCACCACAAAAGGAGACGTTCATGAATACGTCACATCAGCCCAAACCAATAACAGATAGCACCTCAGTCAGTGATGGTGATGACCAGCTGAGCCAAGAGGAAATTTATCCTCAGGCTGAAAGCGCAATAGGAAGGGCGCAGAGAGTTGCCCAGCGCTGGGATTATGAAAACTTCCCAGACGGAAAAATACCATATTGTTAAGCTTGCAGTTATTTTTTACTGGCTACTTGCTAAGTTAGCCCCAGGGAGGCTATTGTCTCCCTGGGGTAAGTCTCGATTATAATTATCAAAATAAGGTATAATATATTTAAATCACATGAAAAAATACAATCCAGTAACCAATGAGGCCAAGTGGCGCAAAATATGGCAAGAGTCCGGTCTTTATAAAACCCCCTCTACACCCACCAACAAGTCGTACAATTTAGTAATGTTTCCTTACCCATCTGGAAATCTACACATTGGTCACTGGTATAATTTTGGACCAGCCGATACTTTAGCTAGATACAGCAAGATGCATGGTAAAGATGTGCTGCAGCCGATTGGCTTCGATGCCTTTGGCCTACCAGCCGAAAATGCCGCTATCGCACGCGGGCTAATGGCCGACGAATGGACCGATCACAATACCAGCATAATGAGCGACCAACTCAAAAAAATTGGCACTATGTACGACTGGGATAGGATGATTAATACTAGCAAGCCAGAATACTACAAATGGACGCAGTGGCTTTTTTTGAAGCTACTGCACGAAGGCAAGGCTTATCAAAAAGATGGCCTGGTCAATTGGTGCCCCAGCGACAAAACCGTTTTGGCTAACGAGCAGGTCATTAACGGCAAGTGCGATAGATGTGGAACTGAAGTCGAACGCAAAAACCTCAAGCAGTGGTATTTTAAGATCACTGACTACATCGAGCCGCTGCTAGCGGATCTCGATAGCCTAGACTGGCCCGATAGAATCAAAGATATGCAGCGCAATTGGATAGGCAAGAGTGAAGGGGCAAAAATAGCCTTTGCTATCGATGGTAGTGATGCATCGCTTGAAGTCTACACCACCCGACCCGACACTATATTTGGCGCAACATTTATGGTTGTTGCACCCGAACACCCCTTGGTCGGCGAGCTGACCTCCGATGATAATCGCGCTGCCATCCAAGCCTACATTAAGCAAGCTGGCTCTAAGACAGATATTGATAGAATGGAGTCGGCCGAAAAAACCGGTGTCTTCACGGGCTCTTATGCCGTCAATCCAGCCACCAAAGTCAATGTTCCTATTTGGGTTAGTGATTATGTCCTGATGGGCTACGGCACGGGGGCCATTATGGCAGTACCGGCCCATGATGAGCGCGATTTTGAATTTGCCCGCAAATTTGGCCTCGAAATTATCCAAGTCATCGACGGACCTAACGTGCAAGATAAATCTCACAATCTAACGGGCAAGCTGGTCAATTCGGGAGACTTCACTGGCCTAGAGAGCAATAAGGCCAAAAGTGAAATAATAGCTTGGCTAGAGGCCAACGCTTTGGGATCGCGCCAAACACAGTACCGTTTGCGCGATTGGCTGATATCGCGGCAGCGCTATTGGGGCACTCCAATTCCGATTATTCACTGCAATAATTGTGGCATTGTGCTTGTACCAGAAAAAGATTTACCAGTGCTTCTAACCCTAAAACAAAAGTTCGGCAAAGACGGCCGAAGCCCGCTGCTAGATGACCCAGATTTTATAAATGTCGATTGCCCTGAATGTGGCAGTCAGGCCCAACGCGAAACCGATACAATGGATACCTTTGTCGATAGTAGCTGGTATTTTTTGCGCTACCCCAACCCAGAATATCAAGACGGCCCTTTTGACCCCGTGGCAGTTAAGCAGTGGTTGCCAGTCGATCAGTATATTGGTGGTGCCGAACATGCTGTATTGCACTTGTTGTATGCGAGGTTTATAACCAAGTTCCTTCACTCTACTGGCCACCTCGACTTCAACGAACCTTTCACCAAGCTAATTAATCAGGGCATGATTCTAGGGCCTGATGGCAATAAGATGAGTAAGTCTAAGGGTAATGTTATTGACCCCGATGATTATGTCGATAAGTATGGCGCTGATGCTGTCCGAGTATACCTGATGTTCATGGGCCCCTACGATGAAGGTGGGCCTTGGGATCCGAAGCGCTTTGAAGGCTCGCACCGATTTATTAATAAAATATGGGACCTTTGTACATCTGCCTATAGAGAGTCCCAGCACGACTCAGCCAGCGAGGCTGATCTTCAGTCTAAACTACATAAGCTGATCAAAAAAGTCACCGAAGACGTCCAGGCATCAAAATTTAATACAGCTATTTCTTCGCTAATGGAATTTGTAAATTATGCCACAAAAGCACAAGCAAAAGCAGATATATCTCGGGATCAATGGCGCACAACCATAGCTACGCTTGTTGAGTTGCTAGCACCGTTCGCCCCGTACCTAGCAGAAGAGCTGTGGGAGGTGCTAGGCAATTCTACAAGCGTGCACCTGCAATCCTGGCCAGAGTACGATCCGGAGCTAATAAAGGACAATGCTGCGACAATAATTGTCCAGATTAATGGCAAGCTACGTAGCAAATTTGTCATCAGTACCGAAGATGCGTTTTCTAAGGACGAGCTCGAAAGGCTTGCACGCAACCTAATGGCTGATTCACTAAAAACTACAGAGGTTATTAAAGTTATAGTCGTTCCTGGCAAATTAGTCAACTTCGTGATCCGCTAAAGTTTGCTATTTTATCGATTTCTTGGTATGATTACCCCCGAAGATATGCCCTAGTGCAATCAAAAATTAGTAGCACTAATTGGCTTACTAGTTTAATAAATCAAAATATTTTTTTGTAACGCACTTCGCAATAACATTGTTTGCATATATCTTCTCTAACTAAAGGAGAGAAAAATGGCAGTACCTAAGAAACGCCGAACTTCATCTACGCGTGGACAAAGACGCAACCACGACAGCCTTAAGGCAGTATCGTTGGTAGTTGAAAAAAGCAGCGGTCAAGCAGTCCCAAGACGATTACATAAAGCAGCTAGCCTCGGACTAGCACGAACCAGAAAGAGCTAAAATGGCATCAAATCGACATCTTTGTAGGATTATAGCTTTACAAAGTTTGTACGAGTACGATTTTCGTAATAGTTTGGAGCTCGAAGAGCTCACAACCGATATTGACGAAGTCCTGAAGCGAAATCTAGAAGTATATAAAGATGCTATCGATGAAGCCGATTTTGTAGCAGATCTCGTCAAGGGAACATTAAAAAATGAAACAAAAATCGATGCTATCATAGTCCCCTCTGCCCCAGAGTGGCCTATTGAGCAAATTGCCAAGATAGACAAAGCCATACTGCGAATGAGCATTTATGAGCTGATAATTAAGCAAGATGTACCACCCAAAGTTGCAATCAACGAAGCCGTTGAGCTTGCCAAGGAGTTTGGAGGCGACAATTCAAGCAAATTTGTTAACGGAGTTTTAGGTACAATATTTAGACAGAGTGAATTATATGATCCAAAAGAAGACAAACGAGCAGGTCAAGCCCCAGAAGCCGACCAAGACTCAAAAGAATCAGCCAAAAAATAGCCACTCAAAATCCAAAGCTGTACGAGAGTACACTGCCGGAGGAGTTATTTTTCGTATCAAAGATTCAAAGCTAGAGTTTTTGCTTTTGCAAGATGTTAAAGGGCGCTGGAGTATTCCCAAGGGACATGTCGAAAGCGGTGAAACACTTGAGCAAACTGCAATCCGTGAAATAGGGGAAGAAACAGGGTTGGTCAATATAAAAATAATCGACAAACTCGATAAGTTGCATTTCTTTTATCGCATGGAAGGCAAACTAATATTCATGACTACCTTTGTATTTTTAATCGAATCGACTGATCTCAAAGAAGTATTGATGCCAGAAAAATCTGAAGGAATCGTAGATGTAAGCTGGTTTGATGAACAGGCTGGCCTTAGGGCTATCGAATATAAGGCAACCAAAGTATTATTAGAGGAGGGCGCTAAGCGCGTAAAAAAAGCATATGGTATTCAATAGAGAAGAAGTTGAAAAAATCATAGGTGTCACTTTTGAAAGTGAAGATCTTATTAAAACTGCCTGTACTCACCGCAGTTATCTTAATGAACATCGTTCTACAGTAAAACAGCACAATGAACGACTAGAATTTTTAGGTGATGCTGTTTTGGAGCTAGTTGTGACGGATTTTTTATACACCCAATATCCGACAAAGCCCGAGGGCGAACTAACTAGCTGGAGGGCTGCATTAGTTAAGACTGAGAGTCTTGCAGAACTAGCCGAGGAACTGGATATTGGAAGGTTCTTGCTGATGAGCCGAGGCGAGGCAAAGAGCGGCGGAAGAACTCGAATGGCACTTTTAGCTAATATGGTGGAGGCCATTATAGGCGCAATCTATATCGATAGAGGTTATGACGTAGCTGCAAAGTTTATTAGTACAAAAATCAATTCAAAGCTCGAGAGAATATTAGAGGCTGGACTGCACATTGATGCCAAAAGCCATTTCCAGGAGATAGCCCAAGAAAAACAGGGAGTAACTCCGCACTACGAGGTTGTATCAGAATCTGGCCCTGATCACGACAAGATATTTGAAGTAGCTGTTTATCTGGACAAAAAAATGTGGGGCAAGGGCAAGGGCAATAGCAAGCAAACTGCTCAGCAATCTGCCGCCCAAAATGCTCTCAAAAAATACATAGCGTAGTATATCTAAGCAGCCCAAACGAGGTATAATAAAGCCTATGAAAATTGCAATATTAGGCTTCGGTAAAGAGGGCGAATCGGCTTATCGTTATTACAACACAACCGATAATGTTATCACTATCCACGATAATGACAGCCAAAAACAGCTGCCAGGCGATGCTCAGTCTGTAGTTGGCGACGATGCCTTTGCAGACCTAGATAGCTATGGCTACGACCTACTAGTTAGAAGCCCTGGGCTGCGGATTGATAGCACCAATATTAGCACTCCGGCTACAACACCTACTGCTGAATTCATGAAAGCCTGCCCAGCTGAAATCATTGGAGTTACTGGCACCAAAGGCAAAGGCACTACTGCTACGCTAATTGAGCATATACTAATTGAGTCAGGTCGACGTACTCATCTTTTGGGTAATATTGGTGCACCAGCTCTAGATGAGCTGCCAAACATCGAGCCTAGCGACGTGGTGGTTTATGAAATGTCTAGTTTTCAGCTGCATGATATCCAATCTAGCCCTCACGTGGCAGTCTGCCTATTAGTTACAGAAGATCATCTAGATTGGCATGCCAACTTAGCAGAGTACCAGACAGCCAAGGGTAATATTTTTAAATACCAAACCAACAGTGATATAGCTGTTTATTATAACCAAAACCCTATCTCAAAAAGTTTATCCGAGCTATCTCCAGCCAGCACAAGGTATGCCTACGGAGACGACGGAGACGTCTTTGTTCGAGATGGAAAAATAATCGCCTTTGGTAATAGCATAATTGATATTGAGGTAGTTAAACTTCCTGGTGTACATAATCTGCAAAATATCTGCGCTGCTATTTGTGCTGTCTGGCCGTACACTCAAAATATTAGTGCAATCAAAAAAGTAATCGAAACTTTTGCTGGCTTGCCCTATCATATAGAGCACGTTTTAGATAAGGCCGGGGTTAGCTACTTCAACGATTCGTTTTCGACTAACCCTCTCTCGGCTATTGCTGCTATCCAAAGCTTCGACCAGCCAATTGTATTATTTTTAGGAGGATTCGATAAGCAAGCCAATTTTGACTCGCTGGCTGATACTTTAAAGACCCGAAAAATCAGAAAAATAATTACCTATGACAAAACCGGTAGTCGTATCCATGACTTACTAGTGAGTAAGGGAATAAGCAATGTTGAATATATTGCAGGAGATGATTTTAAGGCTATTATTGGTGCCGGTGTGAAATATGCCATACGAGGTGACATAGTGCTATTTAGCCCTGCTTGCGCTAGCTGGGGAATGTTTTCCGATTATAAATCGCGCGGACAGATATTCAATGACATCATAACTTCAATTTGATTGTTGCTTATGTTTGCCTAGCCAAAGTACAATAAGGATATGAAATCTAGGGTGGCTACACTGCGCAGTATTGAGCTTTCGGGGTTTAAATCTTTTGCTAAGCGAACGAAGATTGATTTTGGCGACGGTATTGTTGCGATTGTCGGACCAAACGGATCGGGCAAGAGTAACATTGCCGATGCAGTACGCTGGGTTTTTGGTGAGCAGAAGAATAAATCACTTCGCACAGATAAAGCTGAAGACTTAATCTACAATGGTAGTGACAATAAGCCCCGTGCGAGCATGGCAGAAGTTGTTATCGCGCTCGATAATAGTGGCGGTTCAATACCTATCGACTTAGTAGACGTCGAGATAACCAGGCGTCTCTATCGAAGCGGCGAGAGTAGCTATTTGTTAAATGGCAAAAAAACTAGCCTTTCGGCTATCCAGGAGCTTCTAGTGAAGAGTGGATTTGGCGTAGGGAGCTACACCGTGATCGGGCAGGGCATGATTGATAAACTAATTTTATCTAGCGGCCTGGAACGCAAGCAACTATTTGAGGAAGCTAGTGGCATTAGACAATTCGAAATTAAGCAAAACCAAACGACTAAACGAATTGAAGCTGTCAATCTAAATATTAGCCAAATTAGTAGTATTATTAATGAAATTAAGCCCCAGCAAGAATCTTTAGTGCGCCAGGCTAGTCTATTGCAAAAACGCAATCAGCTAGCCGACAATCTGTATAAGTATCGGTGTGGATATATTGTACAGCGACGTAGTGAGCTCAAAGCGAGACGATTAGTGATTGCGAATAAACAGGCTAGTAATTTTGATGATCAAAAAAAGATCCAAGCCGAGATGAAAGATCTAGAAGCCGGGTATCCAGTAGCCAGACCTGGCGTAACTAAAAATTCAGCCGGGATTATCGGTAAGGATCTCGATAGGTTGGAGCTCCAGCGTAGCCGTATAGAGCAAGATATTAGCACCCTCAGCGCCACATCCGAACAAATAAACTCGAAGCTTTTGGCGACAGATCCGATGGAGCAGTCCTTGCGCGATGAAATTTTGTCATTACAAATAAATCTCAACCAACACATTAAGAATCAAAAATCTATTGAAGCAGTTGTTGCTAACTTTGAGAGCAAAATTAAACTAGTCGATACAAAAGTAAAGTTCCAGACAGACATACTCGATAGCACTAGAAAGGCCCTAGGGAAATCGCAAAAAACGGAATATCTTCGCCATAGTCTTGGGCTGGTCGATATTTTGCAAGATGGTATTAAAAGAAACAAGTCTAGTGCAGACCTAGACATTGTTTTTTATAAGCTCCGCAGAATGATAAAACACTCCATTGGAGACAACTCTGCAGAACTGGCCCTAAAGGTAGGCAAGGTCCAGAATATAATATCTGGTTTACTAGATGAGCGCGAGAGTATCAGTGAATCACAAACCAATGAAGTTATTAAGCTTCGAGCTATCGAAATGGATTATTCTGCAATTGCTCGCAAAGTCAGCGAGCACGAGCTGAAGCTAAAGCAAATCATTAAATCAGATGATACAGATAAGCTCAAAAATCAAAAGCTAGCACTAGAATCAAAAATTCAAAGCCTTACGCAGCGACGGGATGATATTAACATACGAATTGGCAATTTAAGGCAAGGCCTGGTCGCGATGGTCGACACCTCTGCTGATGTGGCTAAAAGTGAATACTACGGTCGTCATGAAGTCATTTCTAACCGCAATATTGAGTTACAGCAAGCAGCACTTACTATAAAGGCTGGCCTAGACGACATAGACTCATCACTAGCAGAAATTGCCAAGCTCCAGCTAAAGTGGTCATTGCCCGACCAGGCGCTTACCAAAGTAACTAAAGAAAGCATCGATTATGATTCGATAAGCAGAATTGAGGCGGAAGTAGATCTACTTGCCGAGATTAGTCCTTCTGTAGCTCAAGAAGTCAGAGACTCTAGTGAGAGGATTAATTATTTAGAAAAACAAAAGCTAGACCTCGAAAAAACAGTTCAAAATCTCTCGAAAGTATCAGGTGATACTAGTAAAAAAATGCAGGCAGTATTCCAGAAGGGCTTCCATAGCATCAACCGTAATTTCTCAGAGCATTTCAAGGAACTTTTCGGAGGTGGTGATGCTGGGTTAGAACTAAAACGATCAGGCGAAGACTACGGAGTAGAGATAATTGTTCGGCTCCCCGGAAAGCGAGCCCAAAATATATCTTCACTTTCGGGAGGTGAAAAAGCTCTGGCATCTGTCGCACTACTTGCAGGCATCCTTGCCTCCAATCCGTCGCCTTTTGTTGTCCTTGATGAGGTAGATGCTGCTCTTGACGATATTAATACCAAGAAGTTTGCTGAGATACTAAAGACAATTACTAATCATTCGCAGGTTTTGGTAGTAACCCACAACCACGAAACCATGTCTGTCGCAGACGAGCTCCTAGGCGTTACCACTAGCGGCAATAATGATTCACAGATTATCCGAGTTAAGCTCGATTCTTTGCCAACTGCAGTGAAAAGCAAATAAATATTGACAATCTACCCTTTTTACAGGTACAATAGGGCGTATTCGTTTTTTCGAACTAAGTATAATAAAAGGAACAAAAGAGAAGTCTATGGTAGTAATCCGATTGGCTCGCGGTGGGCGAGTAAAACAAGCAATATATCGTATAGTAGCAGCTGATAAGCGCCGTTCGGCAACCAGCAAGAATTTGGATGTCTTAGGCACTTTTAACCCTCATACCAAAGAAACCAAGCTAAACAAAGAACTTATCGAAAAATACCTAGCCAATGGTGCACAGCCATCTGATAGGGTGATTCGTATCCTTCAGGCTCAAGGCTTTACTACTCCTGATTGGGCTAAGCCTCATGACAGATTCAAGAAACCCAAGAAAGAAGTTGAAGAAACTCCAGCCCAAGAAGTTGCTGCTGAGGTAGTATCGGAATCTGCCGAAGCCAAAGAAGAACTCAGCAAATCTGTTGATGCCCCAGAGTCGGCCGCTACGGAAGCTACCGTAGCAGAGAATCAAAAAGAAGCTACTGAAAAGGTGGCAGAAGTTATCGAAGCAGACGAAGTTAAGCCCGAAGAAGCCAAAGAAGCTAAAACTGAACCTAAATCTGATAAACCAGAAACCGACAAATAAAACACCTAGAATATTTTGACCTTTTTGTTTACAATAAGGCTGTACTAGTAGAATAACTAAGGAGAAGCAGCTATGGCAGAAAAAGACCAGGAATTTCTAGGATATGTTGTTGCAGCAATCGTTGATAACCCTGATGACGTCGAAATCATCCGCACCGTCGACGAGAGAGGTGTGCTATTGGAGCTAACAGTTAACCCTGACGATATGGGTAAAATTATAGGTAAGGCTGGTGCCACTGCTAAAGCCTTAAGAACACTATTAAGGGTTATGGGCGCCAAGTATGATGCTAGGTTTAACCTAAAAATTACTGAGCCAGGTGGAGAGGATTCAGATAGAACTTACGCACCAAGAGCCGATACAGCTCAGTCACAACCAGCCCAAGAGTCTCCAGTGCCAGAGCCTGAAACCGAGGAAATGACAGCCGAGGATATCAAATCTAAAGCTCGCGAAGGTCTTGAAGACCTCGATGTTGAAATATAGTCTTAACTTGTAGAGCAAGGTAGTCCATACTATTAGTAGTTATGAATATTGTTATTATTACACTTTTTCCAGAAATGTTTGGCCCTATACTCGGCTCTAGCATGATGTGGAAAGCTCAAAAAGAAAAGCTCGTAAAGTTCCAGATTGTGGACCTGCGCAAGTTTGGCCTGGGAAATAGGCGGCAGGTAGACGATACTCCATACGGCGGAGGAGCGGGCATGGTGCTAAAACCTGAGCCTATATTTGAAGCTGTCGAGCAAACTAAAAAAAAGCTGACTAAGGCGAAGGTCATTCTAATGACTCCACGAGGCGAAAAGTTTACTCAAATAACTGCTAAAAAAATCAGCAAACTCGATGAAGTTATTATTATTTGCGGCCACTACGAAGGCTTTGATGAGCGTATTATGGAGCTAGTAGATATCGAGATCTCGCTCGGCGACTTTGTTTTGACGGGTGGCGAACTACCAGCCATGACAATAGTTGATGCCGCCGTTAGGCTTATACCTGGTGTGCTGGGCGACAAACAGAGCCCGCAGGACGAATCTTTTAGCCAAGGTCTTCTAGAATACCCCCAGTATACTCGTCCAGATGATTTTAGGGGCAAGAAGGTACCGGAGATCTTACTTGGTGGAAACCACTCTAAGATACTAGTATGGCGCAAGGCCGAAGCGGTCAAAAAAACCAAAGCTAACCGCCCCGATTTGCTGAGTTTTTAGGGTTATAATTGTATTAATGGCAATCGAAACCCCGCGCTACGAAACAATTAAAAAAGATGGAAAGTTTAGTATTCGAAAATACTCTGCAACCATTAGGGCTAGTGTGACAATATCAGCCAACGATATTAATCAGGCCTCGAGTGCTGCCTTTGGCCTACTGGCTGGCTATATTTTTGGCGACAACAAAGCCAAAGGTAAGATTGCCATGACGGCACCGGTAGCAGCCGAGCAAGTCTCTGAGCAAATCGCCATGACTGCACCAGTAGATACCACCAATACTAGCGGCAGTAGCTACAAGGTATCTTTTACGATGCCGTCAAGGTATTCCATGGAGACCTTGCCTAAGCCCAATAACGAGTCTGTCAAAATAGAAAAGCGGCCGAGCCATACCATGGCAGTACTGAGCTTTGCGGGCTATACGACCAGCGATACAATATCCGATAAAACGGAGCAACTCAGGGATTGGGCCAAAGCCAACGGCATAGCTATTTTGGGTCAGCCAGTTGTGTCGCGCTACGATGCACCCTGGAAACCTGGGTTTTTGAGACACAACGAAGTATCGTTTAGAGCCAAAACTAGCCAATAGGAACTAGCTAAGGGCTTTTTGGTTACTTTAATAGCATCTAGCTTATGTTTGAGCTATAATTAACCATAATGAAGTCTAATAAAAAATGGTTCAAAAAAGTGCGTGGCAGCTACCTACCCAATAGCTGGCAAGGGGCAGTGTATTACTTGCCATATTTGGCTTATCTACTATTCGTCTATTATTATGCCATGACAAATATCGGTTACAACTGGACCAGTATTCTAATTATTATCCCAAATTGGGTTGCCGCTGCCGCAGTTATGACTTGGGCGGCATCGAAGCGAAGCTAGCCCGGGCATCGAGCTCTGTAAGATCCCCTTGTGAATAAAAAATACCTAAACTTTAAATTTAGGTATTTTTGATTGGCCAGGCAGCTGGTTTCTGGTCAAAGCTTTTACAGCTGAGTATATTGTTGTTTATTATACTGAATATGCATTAAATAGTCAGGGCATAAACTCATGGAATATGTTAAGAGGACAAGAATCCGCCATCTACCGGTAAGACAGCTCCCTGAACATAGCTAGCAAGATCGCTCGACAAGAACAGTACAACTTTGGCTACTTCATCGGGCTCGCCCCACCTGCCATTAGCTAGACGTTGCTGAAAATCATAACCAGTTTTTATAAGATTTACCTTTAGTTTTTGGACTGCATCATCCCTTAATGCTTTAGTGCTAGGTGTTTTGATGCCACCAGGCAATACAACGTTCACTCTAAAACCAGATCTACCATAATCTCTTGCTAGCGATCGAGAAAGAGCTATGACACCTGCCTTGCTCATTGAATAATGAACTAGGTCTTTCATAAACGGAAGAACTGCCTCGATAGAGGATATATTTACTATAACCCCACCATTTTTGCCTCGAATTCGTACATAGTTCTGGCACATCCAAAACGCAGAATTCATATTTACATTTAAGGTTTTCGCAAGATACTCTTCATCAACTTTTAAGTAGTCCTTAATGGGATATATACCAGCGTTGTTGACTATTACATCAGGCAATTCATCTGGGTGTAAATTTTTCCAAAATGAATCGATCTGTTCTTTACTAGATACATCAACTTGGAATGGCTTAGGCTCATAATTATTAGGTATGCAGCCTTGGATTGTTGCTTGCAAGCCCTCCATATTAATATCAAGGAGAAGCAGTTTTGCTCCTACTTCAGAAAATCTGTGAGCTATTGCTCTTCCTATTCCTGAGGAAGCACCAGTTATGAGAACTATTTTGCCTTCTAGCGATACAGAATCAATTATTGAGTTTTGTATATTTTTCATACTATATTCCTTTAATATATCTTAGCACAAATGGTTTTAATACGATTATCTTAGATTGCCTATTTATTTACACACGAAACAAATGGAGTATATCAATGGCATAGTCGATATGAAACAGCTCATTACCATGCCGCCAATGAACCGCTAATTAAAATAGCCGACTATAGCCGACTATTTTAATTAGCTAATTGCCTTGCTTTTAGTAGGCTTTTGTAGCTCCGTCTTCTATAGCTTTTTCGGCATTCTCTTTGGACATCATCGCACAAACAGTTGTTCCGCATTTCTCGTGTTTGCCTTTGGCCATGTAGCCACCTCTTTTAGTCTGGTGAATCTCTGGTGCTGACAACTCTACGCCCTTTTCCTTACATTTAACGCAGTATCCTGTAATCATAACTTTATCCCCTTCATTTGGTTATTTATTGACAATGTAAATTATAACCCTTTTTGACTATGTTATCTACACTAGGGCAAATATAAGCACATCACTAAGTAATTATTATTCGTAATTTCGTGGCTGGGGAGGAAGGATTCCCGCCAGAGGCGGATAGACTTCTCATCCTACTCACTAACTATTCAAAAAACCGGCACTTTGTACCGGTCCTTTGAATGGCTGGGGAGGAAGGATTCGAACCTTCGATCTCCTGCTCCAGAGGCAGGCGCCTTACCGCTTGGCCACTCCCCATTGTCCTATTTGTTTATTTTATCAAGCATCTCTCTACCTTTGCCAGACTTCAGGAACTTTTCCCTGATCATAGCTTCGGATCTGGACCCGTACCTCTCTTGATACACAAGCCCCCAAGGGCCACGGTTTTTGGTGTATTTCGACATGCCATTATTATGGTCACAAACTCTTTTGGCCAAATTTGCTGTTTGGCCGATATAGCGTTTGCCGGTTGATTTACTTTTTAATACATATACCGCATACATAATATATTGCGCCTTATCCGCCTTAGGCGGACCACTCCCCATCGTCACAGCAAAGCTTCAATTTTTTAATCTAATCTGAGTTAAGATTAGTTTTGATATTTTCGCTTTGCTGTTCCTCCCGACAAAATAAACAGTCGCATACGCTCCTTCGGATTTTTTTTGTCGTAAAGAAACTAATTAACAGCTGCATATTTGGTAACAAAGCTTTAATTTTATAAATTAGTTACCAAAGACCAGTGTATTTTAGCAAATTATGACCGATATTTCCAGATGCAGAGACAATTGTCTGCAGTCCATCAGCCCGACATAAAAAATAAAATAAGCTTCCGCGCGGGAGTTTAGTCCCATGCGAAAGCTCATTATAATATAGCATCCTGTGCTTCAAGTTCGCTCAGGGTGCGTTCGATATATTCATGAAATCGGCTGTGCCAAATCACGAACAGATGCCCAGCGTAGCCATGAACTAGCTGTACGCCATGGCTCCGTTTAAATCCAACCCGACCCAGTAGGCCGTGTAAGATACTAGGAGCAAGTACTACATTGTGGGCGCCATGAATGGACGATGCAAACCATGGCACTACGAACTCATCAAATACGGTGAAAAGCGAATGGATTCGCTCTTGATCGTAATCTAAAGTGCGCAGATTGTGCAGATGCATGGAATGGGCCTTCATTCCTCGCACTGCTGGCATCCAGGTAACCCAGTGCCCTAAATTTGCGATTCGTGTTCCATGGTGAGGAGCGGCGAAATTAAACACTGCTAGTACGCTTTCGGGGTGTCTGGATGCCAAATCAAGTGCGTGCACACCGCCTTGGCTGTGACCAACCAAAATATAGCGCTCGTCTGCCCCCGCAGTAAAAATCAACTCGTCGAGTGTGTCGGCTGCATCGTCGAGCGAGCTTAAGCCCCATAACGGCAAGCCAACTACCTTAACCTCGTAACCACGACTAGTGAAGATATCGGCTAGCGGGCCATAAACAAACTGTAACTTCTGGGGCACAAAAGTACCCATCAGAATTATAACAGTCGTACTCTGCAATGGATTGGCTAGTTCGGTAAGCACTTATGCCTCCCTTTTTTTGTAGGATTTTGAATGTTCGAGCTATGGTATTTATAAACAAGCTATACCGCTATCGTACTCTCTTAAAATTTAAAAAACTAGACTAGCGGGCAGATTGGGATGGCTACTAAATAATTAACCGATAAATAGTCCAGACCATTTTATACAATGCTGTTATAATTGTGTGCATGAAGATAGGCGTATTTGACTCTGGCTTGGGCGGGCTATCGGTAGCTAATGCAATAACAGTGGCCTTTCCAAGCGAACAGGTAATTTACCGAGAGGACCGTCAGCATTTGCCGTATGGCACCAAAACCGCCGACGAACTGCTACGACTAGTATTGCCAATATTACAATCCATGACAGATGAAGGCTGTGAAGTTATTGTCATTGCTTGCAATACAGTCACGACTACCATTATTGGCGAGTTGCGCCAAAAAGTGGCAGTGCCATTGGTCGGCATCGAGCCTATGGTTAAGCCAGCAGCCCAGCATACAAAGTCTGGTGTAATTGCCGTTTGTGCCACGCCAGCTACACTGGCTAGCGCACGGTACAAACAATTGAAGGAAGAGTTCGCAGCAGATATTAAGGTTTTAGAGCCAGACTGTAGCGATTGGTCAGAAATGATTGAAAATAATCAGATTAATTACCACAGAGTAGCAGAACGCATTGAGTCGGTTTGTCAAAATGGCGCAGATACTATTGTACTTGGGTGCACTCATTACCACTGGATAGAGGAAACCATTAAGCATATTGCTGGTGATCGCGCCAAAGTTATTCAGCCAGAGGCCGCAATTGTAGCACAGTTAAAAAAAGTGATTACGCAAATGCACGAACAAACTGCCCCGGGAAGTTCTTTTGAGCCTAAACATAGCCTATAATAAACACTAGCACCTTCAAAATAGTTGGGAGACTAACATGGCCGCTTCGACCAGAGCGGCCCAGAGCCGCTTGCTACTGTCCGACAAAATACCAAGAGCTCCAGATGAAAAAATCAATAAAAAAACCTCCATACCTTTTATCTTGCTGCACCTGTTGCCGCTATTGGCAATCTATACCGGCGTTACATGGAGAGCAATTGTACTGGGGTTTGTACTTTATTGGGGCAGAATGTTTTTTATTACTGCTGGATACCATCGGTATTTTGCACATAAATCGTATAAGCTTAACCGTTTTTGGCAATTCGTGATGGCATTTGGCGGCACAACTGCCGCCCAAAAAGGCCCACTTTGGTGGGCCGCACATCACCGAAACCACCACCAGTACACAGACACCGCAGAAGATGTCCACTCACCCCTTAAGGGCTTCTGGTGGAGTCATGTCGGCTGGATTTTGTGCGATAAGTACAATAACACAAGATTTGAGCGTATCAACGACTTTGCAGTATACCCAGAGCTAAAGTTTATAGATAAACACAATTGGATCGGCCCCTGGTCATTGGGAGTGGTATCGCTACTCTTAGCTGGCTGGCCTGGCCTGTTGATTGGATTCTTTGGCTCTACAGTGCTGCTATGGCACTCTACATTTATGGTTAATTCGCTTGCCCATGTTTGGGGAACCAGGCGCTACCAGACACCAGATACGAGTAAAAATAACCTCTTCATTGCCATTTTTACGATGGGAGAGGGCTGGCATAATAACCATCATCATTTTGCTGCCTCGGCTCGACAAGGTTTTTATTGGTGGGAGTGGGACCCAACATATTACATACTAAAGCTCGCCGAAAAGGTTAGGATAGTTAAAAAAATCCGCAAAGTACCTCTTGCTAAGCGAGACTCCCGCGATTAGTAACACATACTAAAGCCCTAGTTATTTACTAGGGCTTTTTTACTTGATGATTTGTAGCGGGTAATATAAAATAAATCACATCCTTTCTGCAGGCCAACAAGGGGGAAAGAAATTGAGTATATCATCAAACGATGTGTTCTCTATCGGATGGGTTAGTTCCTACGAAACCGCATTCGACTACGAGTGCCAAATATACATTGAGTGCTACGGCAGTGTCATACATCAGCAGAGCTACCCAATAGTAGCATTAATGAGCAACCTTAAATCTCGTATTCACATGTTTATATCCAAGGGCAATACTTTTTTAAGCGAAGGCAAGTGGCAGCAGGTCGTGATTGCCGGCGAAGTCGAAATGCATGATTTTGTATTAAGCATAATGACTGGGTTGGTGCGAATGAATCACCAGCAGGCCGAGCAAGTAGTACTTGCTGTGGCAGAATCGCTCGAGGAGGGTTGTTACAACTTTTCATCTGATCCGCGGATGAATTAATTTTCTTTAAAGCTTTATTTAATGGCTCAGCTGTAAATGCTGGGCTATTTTTTTATGTTAAAATAACAGCTATGGATCAAAAAATAGATCGCCCGCTTGAGCTTGTTTTGGTGCGCCATGCCGAATCGACACGCAATAAAGTAAAAAAAGATGAAAGTTTTTTTGCTGACGAGTTTGCGCGTAATAAAGTCCGAGGTATAGCCGACGAAGAAGTTCCACTGACTGAGGCCGGCAAAGCCCAGGCCAGGATCACCGGGCATATTCTTAAGCAGAGCTTTGGCAGCTTCGACTACATTTACCATTCGGGTTACGAGAGAACCATCCAGACTGTCGATGAAATACTCAAAAACTACACTAGCCTAGAAATCGAACGAATGAAAATTAGAACTAGCACTTTTGTACGTGAGCGAGATGCCGGCTATGCCTATGATATGACCGAAGCAGAGGCCAAACTAAACTTTCCTTGGATGGAGGAATACTGGAAAACATTTGGAGGCTATTTTGCTGTTCCACCTGGTGGCGAAAGTCTAGCGCAAGTAACTCAAAGAGTTTATTTGTTTTTAGACACTATATTTAGGGATCGAGCTGGCCAAAAGGTGCTGGTGGTTACTCATGCCGGAGCAATCCGCAGCTTTAGGTTTATTTTAGAACAGTGGAGCTATCGGCAGGCCCTAGAATTCACAACACATCAAAAGCCGCTCAATTGCGGTGTAACAATTTATGAATACGACAAGCACCAGCACCACTTAAAACTCAAGGCTTACAACACTACTTATTATTAGAAATTTTTGCTTCTGGAAACTATTTTTTATCAGATTTCGCCTTCAGCTTATCTAAGACTTTTAGTTTACCAGCCTCATAACGGTCTTTGGCTTTTTGTAGTAAACGGTGAGCCCAAGCGTACTCGGTAGCTAAAACAGTTAGCCCAATAATAATTGTGAGCAGCCCCGGCCCAGGCGCAACTAGCATAATCATCCCGCCTAGAATAATTACTAATCCCAGCAGGGTCACTATCGCGCGTCTAGTATGTCGTTTGATTACTTCCATATACTCTAAAAACCATTGTACATAAAAAACCCCTCCTGCGGTATACGCAGAAGGGGATATGTGGTCTGGTCTGGTCTGGTCTGGTCTGGTCTGGTCTGGTGTTAGGCCGAACGGTTCCCAGTACTGCTGAGTTGAAATAGAGCCTGCGATAGTTCGCCCGCTTCTTGTCCTTGCTTGGCCAAGATCATCAATTTTTTAATGTGACGGGGCTCAATTGCACCAATCTCTAGCTTGTGGCGGGCCGACTTTAAGAATTGATGGTGCTGGCTCGAGCTATTTTTGAGTTCGAGACTGGCTTCCAGAATGTCGGCCTTGGCTAGGGCAACCTCTTTTTTGAGTTTATCGTGTTCGATATTCTCAATGACGCGATTGATACTTGCATGGTACCAAAATTTCCATAACGGCTTGCTTTTCAACCTTACTCCCTACATAGGTGCTACTGTGGACAGACCCAATATCTTAACAGATAAACCCATGGTAGTCAAGCTTATTTTATGTCACACCAAAGATATTATTAGTCGCACATAACCTGTATTATGTATTTAATGCGTAAAAATTTTAGCTTAAACTTCCCCTACTATAATCTCGTTTTTGTGCTCTTTGCACTATCGAGCTGCTTGGTGCTGGCCATTGTTGGCTTGCCCGGCATAGCACAAATTGGCGTCGTGGCGGTTTCGGTTATTGCGATCATCCCGAGTGCACGAGATATGATCAAGACATTGCTTTCAGGGCAGGTAGGAATCGATGTCATTGCTCTTGCTGCCATAATATCCTCTCTGTTGCTAGGTCAATATCTCGCCGCCGCCGTGATAGTCATTATGTTGACAGGTGGCGAGGCACTCGAGGCTTTCGCAAAGAATCGCGCACGACACGAGCTTGATAGTCTTCTAAAACGCAAGCCCACTACCGCCCACCTGATTACAAGCTCTGGTATAAATGATGTTGCAGTATCAAAAGTTCGGGTAGGGGATGCTATTTTGCTAAAACCTGGCGATATGATCCCAGTCGACGGCAAGATATACAAGGGTTTTACATCAGTTGATGAGTCAGCTATTACCGGAGAGAGCCTACCAGAAAATAAAAAATCGGGTGATGCCGTATTGGCTGGCTCGATCAACCTCGATGGTGTGGTCGAAGTTAAAGCTACACACATCAGTAAAGATAGTCAGTATGAGCAGATAATTAGGCTAGTTAGTGAGGCTTCTACCAAAAAGTCACCTTTGGTGCGGCTAGCCGATGCCTATAGTCTGCCCTTTACGGTAATCACCTTTTTTATGGCCGGCCTAGCTTGGGCAATTAGCGGCGACCCTGTCCGAGCATTGTCGGTGCTAGTAGTGGCTACACCTTGCCCTTTATTAATAGCTACACCAGTAGCGATCGTATCTGGTATGAGTAGAGCTGCAAGCAGGGGTGTGATTATAAAAAGTGGCGGTGTACTAGAGCAGCTGAGTCGTCTGAAAACAGTTGCTTTTGATAAAACTGGCACTGTGACCCAAGGCAAGCCAACTGTGCAAGATATCGAGCCTTGTGAGGTAACTAAAGATGAGCTACTAAAAATAGTCGCCAGTGTTGAGAGCCTTTCGACACACTCTCTAGCTCAGATAGTGGTCACCACAGCTAAACAACGCAAAATAGTACTATATAAAGTCACACGATCTAAGGAAGTCCCGGGCAAAGGAATATCGGCAGTCATTAAGGGCCAAAAAGTTTTGGTCGGCAGCTTTGAGTTCCTGAAGTCTAGCGGGGTGGATACCAGTAACCCTGTCTGTGTCGGCCATAGTGGACATCAAAATACGGCATTATTTGTAGCTCGTGATGATAAATATATTGGCTCTATTACCTTTGTCGATCCGATTCGGGTCGAGGCTCTGGCTACTATTGAAAGTCTTAAGAAAATGGGCGTAGACAGATTTATAATGCTAACAGGAGACCGAAAGCAAGTTGGAGAGCGTATAGCTGGCCAGCTTGGTATAGAGGATGTTCATAGTCAGTTGTTGCCTGATCAGAAAGTCCAATTGCTACTAGATGAAAAGAAAAGCCACAGCCCAGTTGCTATGGTTGGAGACGGTATCAACGACGCACCTGTCCTGGCGGCTTCAGATGTTGGCATCGCGCTGGGAGCCAAGGGTTCGACTGCAGCCTCAGAAGCAGCCGACGCAGTCATTATGCAGGACGACCTCGGCCGCCTAGCCGAGCTGGTAGCAATATCAAAAAGGTCTGTCACTATTGCCAAGCAGAGTATTTTTACCGGCATCGGACTGAGCTCAGTACTGATGGTGTTCGCACTATTTGGATTTATTGTCCCCCTGATTGGTGCATTTATGCAGGAAGCAATCGATGTCATAGTAATCTTAAATGCACTCAGGGCTCGCTTTAGGCCTAGAGTATGACCACCTTGCAACATCACCTTATCTATTAGATACTAATAGCTATGAAACTATCAAAGCTATTTACTAGAACAAGTAAAAATATTTCTGCTCAGACAGAATCTATTAATGCCAAGCTATTAATTAGAGCTGGTTATATATACCAAGAAATGGCCGGAGTTTACGCATTTTTGCCATTGGGCATGAAAGTTATTAAAAATATCGAAGGTATTGTCCGTGAAGAAATCGATAAAATTGGAGAAGAACTTTTGTTGCCGTCACTATCAGGAAGAGACCGATGGCATGCCACTAACCGCCATGACAGCATTGATGTTTTGATGAGCACCAAGCCGGCCAATGAAAGGGCTCTAGCAAAAAGCAATACTGAGTATATTCTGAATCCAACCCACGAAGACATAATCACACCTTTAGCGAAGCACTTTCGCACCAGCTACAAGGATTTTCCATTTGCGCTCTATCAAATACAGACTAAGTTTCGCAACGAACCAAGAGCAAAATCTGGGCTGCTGCGAGGCAGGGAATTTATTATGAAAGATCTCTACAGCTTCCACACTAGCGAAGCTGATCTTAATAGCTTCTACGAAACGGCTAAAGCCAGCTACGTTGCCATCTATAAAAAACTCGGAATTGGTGAAGACACCTATATAACCCTAGCTTCAGGAGGCGACTTTACTTCCAGCTATTCGCACGAGTTCCAGACTGTTCTAGAAAGCGGCGAAGACACTATATATCTTGATAAGAAAAATAATATTGCTTACAACAAAGAAGTTGCTACACCAGAGGACGCCAAAAAGTTGGGCGTCGATTTCGACGAGCTAGAGCAAGTTAGGGCTAGCGAAGTAGGGAATATATTCCCGCTTGGTACTAAGTTTTCAGAGCTTCTAGATTACAAGTATTCTGATGCCGAAAATGCTCAGAAAGTAGTTTGGATGGGTAGCTATGGGATCGGAATATCAAGGCTAATGGGGGTAATAGTAGAGAAGTTTGCCGATGAAAAAGGGATTGTATGGCCCAGCCAAGTCGCCCCGTATCAGTACCACATAGTTGCATTGAGTGACGAGGCCAATATTAAGGCTGGCGAAGATGTTTATCAGGCACTCGGTGCAGAAGCCTGTCTATTTGATGACAGGACCAATGCTAGCACTGGCGAAAAATTTGCCGACGCCGACCTGATTGGCTGCCCAGTGCAGATCGTGATTAGCCGTCAGACTCTCGAGCAAGATAGCGTCGAGGTTATTAGTCGATCGGGCAAATTCGATAGCTTTATGTGTAGGCTAGACGAAGTCGAAACGATAGCTGCTAGGCTCGCTTAGACTAAAAAAATAACATAAGCTTGTTAAATATAATTATTACGCTCATACTGGATTTATTAAATAAAGGAGTTTTATGTTAGATTTTATCATTACCAACTGGCTAGGAATTGTTTTGGCTTCGTTTTTGGCAGTTATTGTTGCTGTTGTTTGGCATTCACCACTAGTGCTTGGTAAAGTATGGCAAAAAGAAGCCGGCATTAAGTCTAAAGACATCAAAAGCATCTCGTTTGCTAATTATTTGATTGCTCTATTGATGATACTTTTGACTGCGGTGGTGCTAAAAAGATTCCTGGTTATCACTAACCCCGAGACATTATTTGAGGCAATCAAGCTTTCTATTTGGATCTGGGTTGGCTTCATGGTCACATATGTTGTGGTTGGTGGAATTTTTGAAAAGGTTTCAAAAAAACTGATGGTAATCGATTTGGTTGGCCAGGTGCTGATACTAATTACAATGATCTCTGTCTTGTATTACAACTAAACAGCCCAAAACAAAATTAGAACTTAATAATTACAGGTTCGGGCTCTAGTTCGATACCATACTTTTTCATCGCTGCATTTTGTATCCTTGTCACTAAATGCTTAAGATCTTTTTGTGATGCACCACCCTTATTTTCTAGTACCAGAGCATGATTGGGGTCAACTCTGACTTTTTCGAGCTCCAAACCCTTGAGCCCAAGATTTTGAATCAGCCAGCCGGCGGCTATTTTATAATTACCGCCTTCAAGAGGAATTATTTTGGTATCCTCTGGATATAATTTAACATCTGGGTTTTGCTGCATTATTTTCTTAGCAACGAGCTCAGTCACGATCGGATTTTTGAAAAAAGAGCCAGCATTAGGCATTACCGATGGATCAACAAACTTGCCACTGCGAATTTCTAGAACAGCCTGGCGTATCTGTTCTAGACTGGGGCTGGCGATATTGTGCGATTCAAAGTAGCTAACAACGTCTTTATAGTTAGGTACTCCAGGGGCTTGCTTAGATAGCTCAAAGACAACCGCTGTAATTATGTAGCGGCCCTTAGATATAGACTTAAAGATACTATCTCTATAACCAAAGCCGCACTCTGCTCTTGTCAGGCTTGTTACCTCAGCACATTTGGTGTCAAAAACCTCAACCGATTTAACGGTATCTTTCAGCTCTTGCCCGTAGGCACCAATATTTTGAACAGGAGTTGCTCCAGTGAGCCCGGGTATACCTGATAATGCTTCTATTCCTGAAAAGCCCAGTTCGACAGTCCTCCGAACGACTGCATCCCAGTCTTCACCAGCACCGACCTTAATATCTGCCGATTTTTCTGATTCGTTAAGCACAGCGAAGCCCATAATACTAATTTTTATCACTAGCCCGCGAAATATACCGTCGCCGAAGATGGTATTGCTCCCACCACTCAGCACAAGATGTGGCAGTTCTTTTTGATTCAGCCAGGCAAATATCTCTGGCAATTGACTTGCCGATGTAACCTCAGTATAAAAAGCGGCTCGACCACCTATTTTGAAGGTAGTGAGCTTGGCGAGATCGACATTTTGTTGTGGTTGAAAACTCATACTATTTAAGTATTTTACTATATAATTATTGTTATAACACTTTAACTAGGAGGAAAACCCCATCAAAGATTTAGCCAATAAGACATGTTTTGCCTGTGAAGGTGGTACGCCAGCGATGCCGCATGGTGATATTGCCAAATACCTCGCCGAAATCAACAAAGACTGGAAGGTTATAAAAGACCACAGCATTAAGCGAGAGTTTAGCTTTAAGGATTTTAAGGAGGCCATGAAGTTCGTTAATAGCGTAGCCGATATTGCCAACCAACAAGGGCATCACCCCGATATCTATATTTTTTATAGTATCGTCCAGATTGAGCTTTATACTCATGCCGTCAAGGGACTCAGCGAAAATGACTTTATAATGGCCGCCAAGATAGATAAAATATAGCATAACTAGATTTGTCACATTCACCGTCTAGCGTTCGTTAAAATGGGTGTATAATGTAATTACACCGCTTTTATTGAAGGGAGGTGAAAGGATATGAAAAGACGCAAAGCTTTAAAGCAATTTCGTCGTATGCAACGCAATTTATTGCGCGACCGTCAGGTTGTCGAAGACATGCTAGATGAGATGGCTTCAAAATGGGCTCAAAAAGCTGACTCCATTCAAGCCAACGCCAGACTCGCCAAAGACTTGGCCGTAGGCAGGAGCAAGAAGACCAACTAAGGAAGGGCAACAGTTTTGAGACAAATAGAAGTGTGCTTGTAGGCGATTCTACGCTAGGGTAATAATTTGCCCAAAAGAACCAATCGTCTACATGCCGTTTTTACTCTTAAAGATATTGTCCAAGCAGATGTTCGGCTCTTTTGCTATAATAGCCCTATATGACAAAGTTATTCTCATGGAATGTTAATGGTATTAGGGCAGTTATTAAGAAGGGTGAATTTCAAAAATTCCTTAAAGTATACCAGCCCGATATTATTTGCTTGCAAGAAACCAAGGCCAACCAGGAGCAGGTGGAAATTGATTTGCCAGGCTATCACGAATACTGGAACTCGGCTAACAAAAAAGGTTATAGCGGCACGGCGATATTTTCGAAGCAAGAGCCAATTGCTGTCGTTAATGGTATCCCTGAAGTCATATCAAAAAAATATCATCTAATCGACAGCGAAGACAGAGACAGCAGCACGGAGGGCCGTGTCATAGCTGCAGAATTTGAAAAGTTTTATGTGGTTACGGTTTATACCCCTAACTCTAAGGACGATTTAAGTCGCATACCACTGCGTTATGAGCACTGGGATCCAGCTTTCTTAGATTACTGCAAGAGCCTTGATAGCAAAAAACCAGTTTTGGTTTGCGGCGATTTAAATGTTGCACATACTCCAGATGACTTGGCCCGACCAAAGCCCAATGAAGGAAAAAAGGGCTATACCACCGAGGAGCGTGCCGGAATTGATAATTTTATTAAGGCTGGGTTTATTGATACGCTCAGAATCTTTAGCAAGGGTAATGGCTACTACACCTGGTGGACCCACTGGGGCAATGCTAGAGCCAATAATGTCGGATGGCGAATTGACTATTGGCTAGCCAGTACAAGGCTCAAAGCCAAAATTAAGTCTGCCAAAATCCACCCCGAGCAAACGGGAAGCGATCATTGCCCGGTGTCGGTAGAAGTCTCTATATAGTGCGCTATCTAGTAGCTATCCCATTGCCAGAGTCAGAGGCTGGCAATTTTATAGATTTACGAGATAGCTATCGTCACTACGCACCACGCTGGAAGCTTACTCTAGGGCCACATATCACCATCCACCGCCCCCAAGAGTCTTTGCTGTCAATCGGCAGGGCCGTAGAACTATTTAGTAACTCGCCAGTTTGCCAAGGCTTCACGATGTCGTTTAATAAAATCGATGCCTTTATCGGTAAACGCAACAGTGCTATTTATTTTGAACCTGACAACTATGTGCCTTTTTGCGATATCAGGAAATCATACCAGCCTGTGGCTGAGCAAATATTAAAGAACACTGCTGAGGAATGGGATTTTCACCCCCACCTAACTCTTATCAATAGGCTTAGTAGTGATGCAGCTCAACTAGTGCTTAAAGAACTAAGATCACGGCCAATGCATTTCACTTATAATCTTGGTAGAGTCTGCTTGTATAAAAAAGAAACAGAAGATAATAGCTGGCAAGAGATAGCTCAAAATAAACTTTCCTAGATAAAAGCCAAAAAAAGCCTTGAAGAAAGTGCTTTTATAAGCTATAATTCATACTCAATCATGGCAAAGAATACCAAGCGACAACTTACTATACTTCGAAACAAAGCAACAGGCAGCAGGTACTACACCGTCAAGAACACTTTGAATACTCCAGACAAGTTAGAATTCAAGAAGTTCGACCCAAAAACCCGTAAAGTCGAGACCTTTGTAGAGGTCAAGGCTAAGTTTAGCTAACAAAAGCTATTAGCTCTGCCAAATAAAACTAATGCTTTTTAGATTTATTAAATTTTGCTAAACTATAACAATGAAAAAAAATCTACCTACAATTATCTTTATCAGCCTAATCATCTTAGTGATAGGTCTGGTTGTTTATGCTATCTCACGCCCCGAAGACAAACCTACCGTTACTAACAATTCGCAGCGTCCTCAGGTTGAAGCCGATGTAGCTAAATTAAGTTCGGGCAATTCTCTGGGGCCAGCTGATGCCAAGGTGACATTGACCGAATTTGGGGACTATCAGTGCCCGGCTTGTGGACAATACCACAAACTAATTAAAGACGATATACTTCCTAAATATAGCGACAAACTAAAATTTGTTTTCCTGAACTTCCCGTTAACAGAAATTCACGCTAACGCCCAAGCTGCTGCACAGGCTGCCGAAGCAGCTGCACTACAGGGAAAATTCTGGGAGATGCACAACATACTGTATGAACGCCAAGACGATTGGAGCAAACAGAAGGACCCTCGCTCAAAATTTGAAGCTTATGCTAGAGAGATAGGCATAGATTTAGATTTATTTAAAAAAGATTCCGAAAGTCAAAAAGTAATCGACCTTATCAACCAGCAAGCTGGACTAGGTGAGGCATTTAAGCTCAAGGGTACCCCCAGCTTCTTCGTGAACGGCATAGCAGTAGTACTTAAGGCTGGCTCTAACGATATTCTCCAGGCTATCGACAAAGCCCTAGCCCAGTAGATTTGTTTTTTTAGCTTAAGAGTTTATACTATTAGCTATAACTAAGCTAGGAGAGTCAATGTCAAAAAAATATGGGCACGTAATAGAATTTTATGGAGAGACCTGCCCTCATTGCATAGCAATGAAGCCGGTCATTTCAGAAGTCGAATCAGCAACTGGCGCAAAAATAGAAAAGCTAGAAGTTTGGAATAACGAAGAAAATGCCCGCAAGATGGAATCGCACAGCAAAATAATCGGCGAGGCCTGCGGTGGGTTTGCCGGTGTCCCTGCTTTTGTAAATGTTAATACTAACCAAGCTCTATGTGGTGCCCACGATAAGGAAGATATTATTAGGCTACTTGAAGGTGAGGATTGTACTGATAACGTTTGCAAACCACACACCAAAAACAACAAAAAGTAGTATATTTTAGAAAACAATAAAAGCTACTTCGTATCGTAATAGATTCACATAAGCTGTATAATAATATACATAAGCTAAATGGAGAAATTTTAATGATCAGAGTGGCAATTAATGGTTTTGGAAGAATCGGTAGAAGTGCCTTTAAAATAGCTTTTGCTAACTCTGAGCTAGAGATTGTAGCAATTAACGATCTATCCGATACCAAGACATTGGCTTATTTGCTAAAGCACGATAGTAATTATGGTACTTATCATAAGGAAGTTTCTAGTACGGACGACTCTATAGTAGTCGACGGTAAAAAAATTGCTATTCTAGCCGAAAAAGATCCATCTCTCCTGCCGTGGGATAAGCTCAATATAGATGTTGTCATAGAAAGCACTGGGTTTTTTACTAAAGTCGAAGACGCCAGTCTGCACATTAAAGCCGGCGCCAAAAGGGTAGTAGTATCAGCCGCAATTAAAAACGACGAAAACAATCCTAAGGCTGGAAACTTTTTGATTGGTGTGAACGCCGACGAGCTTGCTAATCAAGAAATAATATCAAACCAATCTTGCACCACCAACTGCATTACCCCGATAGCCTTTATTATGGAGCGGGAGTTTGGCATAGACAAGTCAATGATGACTACCGTGCATGCTTATACTGCATCCCAATCTCTGCAGGATTCACCGAGTAAGGATTTGCGCGAAGGACGTAACGCAGCCGAGAATATTGTACCCACCACCACCAATGCCACGGTCGCAGCAACTAAAATTATCCCCAGCCTAAAAGACAATTTTTTAGGCTTAAGTGTTAGAGTTCCGGTGCCAGTAGTATCTCTCTCTGACTTTACAATTTTAACCAAAAAAGATACCACCATAGAAGAGGTTAACGCCGCTATCAAACATGCTTCCGAATCGAGCCAAATGAAGCATATTTTGGCTTGTACCTCAGAAGAGCTAGTATCTAGTGATTTTATTGGCGATCCGCATTCTGCGACGGTTGACCTAAACCTAACCCAGGTGGTTGGGGGCAATATGGTCAAGGTTGTGGCTTGGTACGACAACGAGTGGGGATACTCCAATAGACTAGTTGAAATGGTTGAAAAGGCAGGTAAAACTACTAAGTAACATGAAGATATTTGTATCATCTGACCATGCCGGCTTCATTAAAAAAAACGAGCTTATCGAAAAGCTTGAAAAGAGCAAAAAGCATAATGAAATTTACGATATGGGGCCGTACTTGCTCGATCCAAACGATGACTACCCATTGTATGCAAGCAAGGTCGCTATAGCAGTAAGCGAAAATCACGGTTCATTGGGCGTCTTGGTCTGTAAGAGTGGCGAAGGTATGGCAATTGCTGCAAATAAAATCAAAGGCATCCGTGCTGTCTCTGCAAACAACGAGAGCCTAGCAAAACTATCTCGTCAGGATAATGATAGTAATATATTGAGCCTATCAGCCAAAGAGCTTTCCGATAAGGAAATTTTTGATATTGTGTCGATATGGCTCAGTACACCCTTTTCGGGTTTAGCTAGGCACAAGCGTCGTATTGAGGAAATATCCCAACTCGAAGAAGGCAAGATGCTATGACCAAAATAGTACCAGCAATACTGGTTAAAACCAGACTAGATTACCAGGCACGACTAGCTATTATAAAGCAACTCACTAATCGTTTTCAGCTCGACATCATAGACGGTGAGTTTGTAGATAATAAAACAATTACTCTTGATGAGGTAGGAAGATTAACCGAGATTAAGATGGATGTCCACCTCATGGTGATGAACCCAAAGCCTTATATCGATAAATGCATAGCCCTTAATGTAAATAAAATTATTATTCAGTTTGAGTGTGGACAGGACATTGGACCGCTATTAGAAAAAATTAAAAAAGCCGGTTTTAGCACAGGGGTTGCTATCAACCCCGAAACAAAACTTAGCAAAATAAAAACCTACCATGAATTGTTAGATCACATTTTGATTATGGGATACTCGGCTGGTTTTGAGGGCCAAAAACTAGATCCGATAGTTTTTGATAGGCTCCCAGAAGCAAGGGCAATGTTTCCGGCCGCTGAGGTTGGGTTGGATGGAGGAGTTAACTCGGGAAACGCCAAGAAAGTCCTGCAGGCCGGATTTGATGTCGTCAATATTAACTCAGCGATATTTAGTAGCGACGACCCGCTGAGCCGATATTCGGAGTTTTTAGGTTATTTATTATGATACATACCACCAAAGAACTAGAGCTAATAGCTAACGAAATTAGGCAAGACATCATTAAGATGCTTGTAGAGGCGGGCAGTGGCCATTCTGCAGGATCTCTTGATATGGCAGATGTTTTTACTGCAATGTTTTTTGAGGTACTAAGGTATAAACCCAAAGAGCCTAACTGGCCAGAACGCGATAGATTTGTGCTAAGTAACGGGCATATTAATCCCGTGCTTTATGCAACTATGGCTCACGCTGGCTACTTCCCAACTTCCGAGCTAATGACTCTCCGCAAATTCGGAACCAGGCTGCAGGGCCACCCAGAGCGAACTCGTTTGCCAGGCCTCGAGACCACTAGCGGACCCTTGGGCAGTGGTATTAGCCAAGCTGCTGGTATGGCGCTCGGATTTAAGATGGATGCCTTAAAGCAACAGAGGGTATGGTGTTTTACGAGTGATGGTGAGCATCAGGAGGGCAATACTTGGGAGGCAATTATGTTTGCAGGTAAAAATCGATTAAATAATCTAACTGTTGTGGTCGACCGAAACAATATCCAGATTGACGGCATGACTGAAGATGTTATGCCTCTAGAGCCTTTTGCGATGAAGTATCAGGCCTTTAATTGGCATGTGATCGAAGTTGATGGCCATAATTTTGAGGATATAATCGCTGCTTTTAACCAGAGTAGGGCTATATTGGAAAAACCAACATGTATCATCGCCCATACCATAGCAGGCAAAGGGGTTGATTTTATGGAGTACGACTACCGTTGGCATGGCATACCACCAGGAATAAAAGATATCGAAGGTGATCCGCCAAAGGCTATTCAGGCCAAGGCAGCACTAGAAAGGCTAAGAACATTAAATGGCAAAATTAGGAGCGAGCATGAATAGCTACGAACTCAACCCTGAGCTGTATACCACGAAATTAGAATATGAGCCCAACAGAAAAGGTTTTGGCGAAGGCCTAGTCGAGGCAGGCGAACTCGATACTACAGTGGTGGCGCTGTGTGCAGACTTAGTCGAGTCGACACAAATGGAGCCGTTTGCTAAGGCCTTTCCAGAAAGATACATCGAGGTCGGTGTCGCAGAACAAAACTTGGTGACACTGGCTAGTGGTCTCGCAGCAGTTGGTAAAAAACCATTTGTAGCTAGCTATGCCAGTTTTAGCCCGGGCCGCAACTGGGAGCAAATCCGTACAACAATTTGTCTTAATGACAGAAATGTAGTGATTGTAGGGTGCCACTCTGGCGTATCGGTAGGTCCTGACGGTGCAACACATCAAATGCTAGAAGACATCGCGTTAATGCGAGCACTCCCAAATATGGTGGTAGTGGTGCCCTGTGATAGCAAAGAAGCGCGCCGCGCTACAGTTGCTTTGGCTAAGCTTAATAAGCCAGCTTATTTAAGATTAGCCCGTGAGAAAACTGCGGTCATAACTACTGATGAGTCAATATTTGAGATCGGTAAGGCCAATATTTTGAGAGAGGGCAATGACATAACGATTGTAGCTTGCGGACCACTAGTCTATGAGGCCTTGCGCGCAGCAGAAGATCTTGATAAGCATTCGATAAGCGTAGAAGTAATTAACTGCCACACCATTAAGCCGATAGATTCTGAAACAATCCTATCTAGCTCCGCCAAGACCAATCATGTCATAACTCTTGAAGAGTCTCAGGTGACTGGAGGTTTGGGTGGAGCAGTGACCGAACTACTAAGTAGCAAGCTACCAACTCATGTCGAGCGACTTGGTACTCAAGATAGATTTGGGCAATCTGGTACCATTACAGAATTATGGAAAGAATACGAGCTCGACTCTGCATCGATAGTTAAAACTGCTAAAGCCATGCTGCGCGGAGTCAAAAAATGAACCTCGATATCATATCGGTAGGTTCGGCTGGGTTTGACATTTTTATTAGTGGTAAGGAGATCAGGCCTAGTCAATTTGCTAGCGATGGTGCCCTAAATTTGCAGAACGACAATAGTTACGACATCGAACATTCGGTTTATGAGGCTGGGGGGTCGGGCCTAAACTCGGCAATAACTTTTGCTAGGCAGGGTATTAAAACGGGTTGCATCGCCAGAACAGGCAAGGACCACCTAGCTAATCAAATTAAGATTATAGCTAAGCATGAAGAGCTTGAGAACGATTTGTTGATAAGCAACCCTGAGCACCATACCGACATAAATATTCACATGGTTACCGAGAGATCTCACGAGATCAGGCTGACTTACCAAAACTCCATTAACTCGCTGAGGGCTAGCGACATTAGATTTCCTGACCTTAGCGCTCGACTAATATATCTGGCAGAATTACCGACCGACTTGCGCATATATAAATTTTTTGAAAACTTCGCAAAGCTAAAAGGGGCCCAATTGGCTATTAATATAAGCAGCTCAAAGAGCTACAAGCGTAGGCACCTAAACTTTGTATTATCAAGTGTCGACCGAATAATGATGCCCATTGCTTTTGCTACAGAATTGTTCGGAGGAGTAACTGAGCCGTCGGAGCTTATCAGACAGTTAGTAGCCCTTGGAGCAAAATCAGTTTTGTTATATGATGTAAATAAAGAAGCTTATGCCTATGAAGATAGTACCCTATATAGCTGCGGTCAGTATAAGAATATTAACGCCCTAGATTTTACAGGCTCCGAAGATGTATTTTCGGCAAGTTATACGGCTTCTGTGTTCCAGCAAAAATCGGTTCCCGAGGCCCTTACCATTGCTAGTGCCAATGCCTGCTCAGTATTAGAGGTATTCGGTGCAAGAGCTGGCATATTAAAAAAGCCAGCATTAAGAACTATGAATGTTCAAACAGGAGGTTTATAAGTTGGATCATAAAGTAGATATATTAAGCATTGGTGATGTTGTTACAGATGCATTTATAAAACTATTACCACATGAGGCTAGTGTGAAGCACCCGGACTCTCATCATCCATTGCTTTGTATGACATTTGGTACGAAAGTGCCTTTTGAAAAAGCCACCATAATTAATGGAGTTGGAAATAGCCCTAATGCAGCAGTTTGCTTCGCGATGCTAGGGCTTAACTCGAGCCTTTATGCTAACATCGGAGATGACAAGGTTGGCGAGGAAATACTTTTGAGTTTGCATGCTCGCAATGTATCGACCGAATTTATTTTTATAAATAAAGGGATGAGTAGTAACTATCACTACGTACTCTCCTATGGCGCAGACCGTACGATTTTGATCAAACACGAAGCCTATCCTTACCACTGGCCACAAATTAGCTCAAGCAAAAAACCAAGATGGATATATTTAAGTTCGATAGGTGAGAAAGCCAAGCACATCCATGAACATATTGCTAGCTACTTAGAACAAAACCCAGATGTTAAGTTGGCCTTTCAGCCCGGCACTTTTCAAATACGAGAGGGAGTCAATAAGCTCCGTAGAATATATCAAAAAACCGAAATATTTGCCGTAAATCTGGAAGAAGCCCAAACTGTCACTGGCAGCGATAGTACCGATGTCGCTAAGCTGATTCGGATTCTTCACGACCTTGGCCCCAAGGTAGTAGTTGTTACTGATGGTCCCAGGGGCAGCTACGCTAGCGATGGTACTAAAATATATAGTATGCGCAATTACCCAGACCCCAAAAAGCCTTTCGACCGAACCGGCTGCGGCGACGCTTATACATCTACTTTTGTAGCAGCTATTGCGAGTGGTGAAAGTATACAGGTAGCACTTCGCTGGGCACCAATTAATCCTATGAGTGTCGTCCAGCAACTCGGTGCACAGGCTGGCCTACTTCCAAAGCAGAAACTTCTCAGTCTTCTGGCTAGAGCTCCACACGACTACCAGCCCAAGGAAATAGCTTCGGTATGAGTAATCTTTATGACATTATAATTATAGGTGCCGGACCAGCAGGAATGACAGCTGGAGTTTATGCGGCTCGTAAAAAACTTAAAACACTGATTATTAGTAAGGACATTGGGGGTCAGGCCAGCTGGAGCAGTGATATCGAGAACTACTTAGGCTTCAGTATGATTACTGGACCTGATTTAGTTAAAAAATTCGAAGATCATTTAGAAGAGTTCAAGGAAGACCTTGAGCTCAGAATCAGCATATCTGGGATTAAGGATATTAAAAAGAATGGCAAGAATTTTGTGGTAACGACCGGCGACGGTAAATCCGAAACTGCTAAAGCAATTATTATTGCCGGTGGTAAGGTGCCTCGCATGCTAGGAGTGCCTGGTGAAAAAGAGTTTTTAAATCGTGGAGTTGCTTACTGTGCTTATTGCGACGGACCACTATTTAAGGGCAAGGACGTAGCGATTATCGGCGGTGGTAACTCGGCTCTAGACTCGGCTCTTAATGTCAGTAAAATAGTCAAGCAGATATACATCATTAACATTACCAAAGAGCTCAATGGCGATAAGGTCATGATCGATAAGGTTATGGACCTACCACATGTCCGTGTTATGAATAACACTGAGGCCGTAGCTATTGAGGGCGAAAACACTGTTTCTTCGATAAGGATAAAGTCCCGAGACGGAGGACTCCAGAAAGACCTGCCTGTATCAGGGGTGTTTATAGAAGTAGGATCTTTGCCAGCAACAGAGTATTTGAAAGGACTGGTCAAGCTCAATAGGCATTCTGAAATAATCATAGACGAATACAATATGACTTCAGTAGCTGGCATCTTTGCAGCAGGTGACATCACCACTGTTATCGAAAAGCAGATTATTACAGCAGCTGGCGAAGGCGCCAAGGCCGCAATTCAGGCCTCCCAGTACTTGGCAAAGATATAAATGATGCTAAACTTAATAAAGTAACAGGAGAAAAATTATGAGCCCCAAAAGTGATAAAAAAGTGATACTCTATACCACCCCAACATGTGTTTTTTGTAAGCACGTCAAAGAATATTTTGCCGATAACGATATCAGTTATGAATTAGTTGACCTTGCCGAA